>ERZ808246.1533-NODE-1533-length-16536-cov-3.778229_pt1 | contig 16536 bp, 10 predicted proteins | sample MGYA00521083_ERZ808246 | MGnify/ENA primary metagenome ERZ808246 (study PRJEB31516, sample SAMN03275577) | gut metagenome | biome: mammalia-associated habitat; material: feces | host: Papio cynocephalus | place: Kenya | collected 2012-07-07 ...
AGCAAATATCTCATCACCTTCTAAACGCTTTTTAGATTTTAACTGATCAATGTAAGATTTTTGATTTTCTATTTGCTCATCTTTTTTGCGAATTTCTAGATTTCGGCTTTCAACTTCTTTTTTGGCCTCAAACAACTCTTTGTTTTCTTCTACAACATCGCCGTCCGGAACAGCAAGCCCATTATCTGCAATAATTTTATCTCTTGTCGCTATTTTGTTGCTATATTCATCAAGCAAATCTTTGTTTTCGTTATAAACAGTATTTTTTTCTACAATAATTCTATCTTTGTTTTCAAGTTCTTGTTGCAACTTTATGTTGTCGGCACTTAATGTATCAAGTTGGTCTTTAACTTGACCATCGGCAACAGTTTTAAGCTCGCCATAAATTTTGTCGGCATAAGTTTTAAACTCGTTGTTAAGTGATGTTTCAACACCCTTTCTAAACTCTTCAATTTCGGCCTTTTTAGCATCGATTTGGTCGTTTAATTGCTTTTTATCAGCCTCGTATTTGCGGTTATCATCCTCAGCCTCTTTTTCTAACTGACGTTGCTTTTGAATTTCGTTTTCTCGCTGCTTACGCAAATCGTTACCAACAATCAAGTTTGTTGTGCCATCAAGTTTTTCTTTTAATCTATCCAAAGATTCTTTAATATCTCTTAACTTGCGCTCGCTGGTTTTGTTTTTTTCATCGTAGTTTTTATCAAGCATATCTTCTGAACTTTTAAGTTCTGCAATTTCTGATAAAATACGTTTTTTGTTGCCAAGGAAGTATTCACACTCCCTCATAGCCTTTTCCATAACCAAACTGCCGTTTATACCAAGGGCAGAAAAGTCGTATTGTTGATGCTCTACCTGGCTCTCTTTTGCTTTTTTAATTTGCTCTTGCTCAAATGTTGCACGTTGTTGCAAATATTCTTGCAAAACAGGAATGCCGGCTGTAATTTCTTTTCGGGTAAACAAAATTTCGTAGTCAACATATTCTGGCAATGTTGTAACTGCTCTATCCAAATATTTTTGCATATTGTTAAATGTAAAGTAAACATCTGATATGTTAGAATTTCGTCTAGATTTTAAAAACAACAAATATAACTCGCCAACCATTATATCAACACCTGCAAAAAGCAAGCTTGTTAAGATGTATGCATAAGAAAAATCTGTTGCATAGATGTTTGCAAAATATGCAAGGCTAAACACAGCCGAAAGCACAGCAATGCAAATTGTGCAAGCCCTAACAGCCACAATTTGGCTCATGTATCCGCTTGCCTTAAATGGCTTGTCTATACAGTTGTGCTCGGTAAAAAACTCACTCGGCTTTTTATCTCGGTTAACCATATATTGTTGCCACTGCACCCTAAGTGGAGCTGGAATGCCCTTCATAAGTTTATTAAACTCTACAAGGTTTTCTTCGTTAATAAATGGATTAAGCTCCAAATATTTGTTAATTGCATTTATTGCTTTTGCAGTTTTAACTTCTATCGAAAACTCGGTTGCAATAAAGCTGATTATTATTGTAAGCATAACTAGTGCAAGCCCAGCAACAACAATCCAATCAAGCCCAATTTTAGAACTCCACTCGCCAATAGTTTGCACTATGCTTTCAAAAACGCCTAAATACATAATTATTTCTCCCTTTAACGCAAAAATATTATTAAGTAATTATAGTATAAAATGTGTTTTTAATTTTGTCAAATATAATAACTAAATTGTTATTAGTTTATTTAGATAAAAACTATAAATCATCTTTTTAGTTACCGGTTTGCCATAAAAACTTTGGATAGACTTTGCATAAATATCTAGTTGTGTAGCATATTTTTGTTGATACTCAGTCTCATTTTTTAACCTTGATGTTTTGTAATCAATCAAATAAATTTGGTCAGGCTTTATTATAATAATATCCGCCACGCCTTGCACCAAAATTTTGTTTTGCCTAGTGGTTTTTACAAGATTGTTTGCTGGCATATAGGTTAAAAATTGCTGTTCTTTAAGCACAACATCGCAAGGGCTTATCAAATTGCCCACAATTTGCGTGGCTAAAACAATTTTATCCTCACAAACAAGTTTACTTTCGTCATCTAATATTTTGTGCTGATTTTTAAGGGCCTCTATTTGTGTTTTAATGTTGTCTGCATCGGCGTCAAAATTAAGCAATTGCATATATTTGTGATATGCCGTGCCAATTGCCAAAAAGTCATCGTCCCCAGCTTTATCGCTTTTTGCAAAATCAAAATTGCTTATGTTATAGTGCTCTTCCTCGCTTAAAATTTGTGTAACACTATTCTTTTTTGAAAGATTGTTTTTATCAAACTGTTTTTGCCAAATATTCAAAATTTGTTTTTTGTCAATCAATTTTTGCACAACTTTTGGCTGTTGATCGTTATCATCTTTTGACATATCAAAATCTCGCAAACCATATACCTTTAGCCTTATTTTTGTGCCGGCATCGCTGGCCGTTTTACCAATGGTTGTCACCAACTCTCCTTTGTTTTTTAGCACATTTAGGCTATAGGTATCAAAGCAACCCATTATCCAACTTAAAAAGTTTTTTTGCTGTGATATTTCAAAATCAGTTTTTGTGCAGTCCAAATTTTGCACATTGCACCCACCAATTATTGTCAAATAATTTTTTGCACGGGTTAAGGCAACATACAAAAGCCTTTTTTCTTCTTTTTTAGACTCAGCCAAAATTTTTAACTTAAATATATTTTTTATCAAATTATCGTAAGCAGTGTGCTCCTCAACATCCACACTGTTCATCATAATGCCCCAATCGTTATCAAGCAAAACTTCTCCACTTGTGCTTTTTAGGCTAAATGGTTTGTTTGCCCCAATCAAAAACACAACTGGGTATTCAAGGCCCTTGCTTGCGTGAATTGTGCACAAAGTAACTGCATTTTCGCCATCTTTAAATGTAGAGTCAAAGCTAAAAGCATCACCAAAACTATCCACAAAATTTATAAACTCACTTAAACTATAACCCTTTATGCTTTGTATGTTATTGATAAGCAATCTCAAATCAGAATCAAATTGTTCGCCAAGGCCATTAACTGCAAAATACTTCTCTAAATTTTCGGAATTTGTAATATCCAAAATAAGTTCACAAATATCCATATATGTGCTTTTTGTTTGATAATTTTTAATTTTATCAAAAAATTGCACTAATTTTTGTGCAATTTGGTCATTTTGGCTGGCCAAATAGCCCTCTACTGCTTGGTAAAAATATTTTTTATCCCTGTTTTTTTGTCTTATAATTGCAAGGTCATCAAAACTTAAGCCACCAATATTTGATAGTGCAACAATAAGTGGAATATCATCTTTTGTGTTGTTTATAACTTTTAACTGTGCAAGCAAAATTTTCATATCATAGTTATCAAACAAATTTTGCTTAACCGATGTTTGCACTGGTATTCCAGCCTCTCGTAAAACCTTTTGAGTTACATCAAGCAGGCCTGTTGTTGCCCTGCCCAGCACTGCAATATCTGCATATGTTATAGGTTTTAGCGTTTCGGTTTTAGCATCGTAATATTTTTTGCCCAGCATTGATTTAATTTCGCTGGCAAGAAGTAGCGCTTGTTTTGATGCTAATTTTGTATCGTCAAACGCCAAATCACTGTTTTTAACCGAATATATAAAGTGGGTTTGGTCTGCCCCCGCCACACCATTTTGAGCCACATCAGCATCTTCGCTTTCGTTTTCCGCCTCACTGGTGTCTTGAGTATCATCAGCTTTTTGTGTATCAACAAGCAAAATATTTATTTGTGGCTCGGCGCTAGATGGTTTAACTTTTCCCCCAAACTCTAAATCAGCATTGCCCTGATACTCAAAGTCATCAAGGCTTTGCTTGTAAATTTTGTCAAAAACAAAGTTATTAAACTGCAAAACTGCCTTGTCGCTTCTAAAATTTGTTTTAAGCTCCAAAACCTTTCCCAAAGTTTGCATTTTTTTGTAGGCGTTGTATTTATTTATAAAAATTTTTGGTTCAGCTTGCCTAAACCTATAAATACTTTGCTTAAAATCACCAACCATAAACAAATTTTCGCCTGTTGTAACCTTTTTTACAATGTCTTCTTGCAAAGCACTTGTATCTTGATACTCATCAACAAAAAGCCAATCGTAGCGATTTTGCAAAGCAGTTGCTATTTGAGGGCTTTGTAAAATTTTGTTGGCACATTGCTCTATATCCACAAAGTCTAGAACCTGATGCCTTGCTTTTATTTTTGCATATTCGGAATCAAACTCGGCAACAATATCAAAAATATAATCAAGTTTTTCGGCAACTTTTTTAAGGTCATCATTCATAACTCTTATTGACAAACTTTTTATACTTGGTGTTAGCACGCTATCAATTGCATCTTTAAATGATGTAACCAACTGTTTATACTTATCCTTTATATCCAAAACCTCGGCTGTGTCCTTTTTGGATTTTCGTGGCATAGCCGGCATAATTTCGATGCAAAGCAAGCCAAAATTGTGCAAAAAATCATCATTAAGCAAATTTAGGTTTTGCAAAACATCATCAAGCAAATTGTTTATCTTGTCATCTGCATTTGCAAGGGCGTCAATTTTTAACGCATTAAGTTGCAAAAGCAAATAATTTTTAACATCTAAAATATAATTGTTAAAATACTTTATAACAGTGTTGGTGTTGGATATTTGACAGTTATCAGCTGTCATATTTTTGTAGCAAACATCATCGCCCCTGCCCTTTAAAAAATCACTAATTTTTGTAATAACTTCGCCAAGTTTTGCATCGTTGCGGTTTTTAAAAAAAGTATTGCTTAAATTAAAAAACTTTAAGTCAAAATTTTTGTTGTGATGCGAAAACACATTATCTAGTGCTTGGCTTTTATAAAAATTGGCAAGCGAAGTGTCGGCAACCGAAAAATTGCCGTTTTGACCAACTGTGTAACCAAACTCTCTAACAACCTTTATACAAAATGCATCAAAAGTTAAAATATCACTTGTAGATAAATCTTCAAGCTGACCAAGCAACGACTCATCGCCACTATCTTCTATTGCCTTTTGTAGCCTAAGCTTAATTTCTTGGCTGGCACTGTTGGTAAAAGTTACAACAAGCAAATTTTTAAGTTTTGTCTGCCCATCTAAAATTAAGTTTACAATTTTTTCTATCAAAACACTCGTTTTCCCACTACCAGCCGATGCCGAAACCAGCAAATTGCCCTTGCTGTGCATAATAACATCTTTTTGTGCGTCAGTCCAATTATCTAAATTTCTCAAAATTATCTCCTACATTTTGTGTTTTTGTGGTTTTGCATTTTTCCAATTTTTTGTGTTTGCAATTTAAAAATCTTTTTTTGTTTTTGGTGATATTGCCCTATAGCCACAGTTTTCTATCGAATAATGGCAAAGTGAGTTATATTTGCAACTAGCACAAGGGTTTGCGTTTGGTTGCTTATATGGCTTTGGCGAAATGTATCCACCAATTATTTCGTCTATTGCGCCATTAAGCACATCAAAGCAATATTTTTTTAAATTAGCAAACTCTTGCAAACTTAAAAGTTTTTTTTGCGATTGCGCCCTGTATCCACCACTCTTTAAAAAATCAACATCAATAATTTCACTTGGGACAGTGCCATCAAGCGTGGTATCCATTTGCCGTATTACACTATCATCTTGCAAAATTACGCCATCTAATTTGTAATAACTATAGCTACTTTTGTTTAAATCAAAAAAGTCATTTTTAACAGGCATATAAAGTGTTGCAACGCCGTTTTTATGCAAAATTTCGCTCATAACCTGCAAGTAAACAACAAGTTGAAGTTTAATGCCATAATAAACCTCAGCAAAATTAAATTTTTCTTTGCCAGTTTTGTAATCAATAATTCGCATATTGCCATCGCGACAATCAACTCTATCCACAATGCCCGAAATTGTTAGCCCAGATTTTAGTGCATAGCCATCAAACCTTTTTTCGGCAAACGCCGGTTTAAAATCGCTCTTTTTAATTTGATTTTGTATTGCACCACAAAACCTTATGGCCTCGTCTTTTAAATTTTTAAGGGCATAAGTGTTGCCGGCAAAATTTGTATATTTTTTATCGCTTAACACATTATCAAATATATTTTCTACATCTTTTTGCAAATTTTGGCTAAATTTTTGCGTTTTTATGTAATTATCCACAAAAATTTGCGCAATTTTATGCAAAATATTTCCAACATCAAAAGCCTGCAATTTGTTTGTTTGGTTTTCTTGTGGGCTAAGTCCGTAGTCTATAAATTGCATAAATGGGCATCTAAAATATCTCTCAATTTGGCTGATTGTTGTTTTGTTTTTATCAAACAAATAATCTTTTGCGTTTTGCAAAACATATCTAGATGCACTATCTAAATATTTTTTTGTTTCGACTTGCAAAATATCTTCAAAATTGTTTTGCAATATAAATTTTAATTTGCTATCCTTGCCATTTGCAATAATAATGGCATTTTTTAGCGTGCCAACCAAATATGCCAAATTTGTGTCGGTTGGGGCAAGTTTTAAATCTTGCTGACTATATTTTTCTATTGCAAGTTGTTTTGAATTGGTTAAGCAAATATTTTGAAGTGCGCTAACAAACTCGCTTTTGGTTTGGACCGAACCATTTGCTAGTGTGCTGTAAGTAACTTCTAGCCTATCACTTGCAAGGGTTAAAAGGTTAAAAAGTTTAAATTTTTCACGCTTGTTAAGGTCTTTTATACTTGGTGAAATTTGATTTGTTGCCTTAAAAATAGAAATTTCGCTATCGGTAATAGTTCCGCAATCCCCTTGAAAATTTGGCATTTTGCTTTGACTTGCGCCACAAACAAACATAATTTTTTTGGGATAATATGTGCTGGCCGAAGCATCGCCAACAAAAATTGCATCGCATTTTAGTGGAACGGTTAAAAGATTTATAGAGTTAAGCCCACTTTTTATCATATCAAAATAAAATTTTACATCCATTGCATCGTTACTAAGCAAACTGTTTGTTTCTTGCATCAGTTTTTCAAACTTATCAAAAACTTCGCCATCAACTTGCTTTTGAATAATATCGGTTTGCTGATTAGAAATTTGCAAAATCTTGTTTTTTGCATCTATTTTTGCCAAATAATCCATCAAAATTTGCGAATATTCGTCAACAAGTGTGGCTTTTGATAGATTTTGTTCCAAAATTTTTATATCATCAAAAATTTGTTTTCTAATCAAATTTGCATTTTTTGCCTGGTCATCAACCTCGTTAAAATTTTTATACAAATCTTCGCCAAAAATGTTATATTTTTTGCAATAAATTTCAAAGTCATTTTTTGCACTTACACTAAAATCAAAAATAGGGCTTTTGCTAATTGCAATGGCTGTTGAAATTGATTTATCCCCACAAACAAAGTCGGCAATTTTTAACAACAATTTAACAAAATAATGGTCCAGCATTGTTCTAGATTTATCCATATAATATGGCAAATCGAACTCATCAAAAACTTGCTGAACATCCAAAGCGTAATCGTCCAGCCCATTTATTGCAACATTAATGTCGTCAAAGTTATATCCTTTTTGCAAAACCATATATTTAATTTTGCTGGCAATATACCTAACCTCTTGCAATGTATTATCACATCCAACAATTTTAACGGCATTGGTTTCTAACTTGTTTTTTACACCAAAGCCTAGCAAGTTTTTTGACAAAAAATTTTGAAGTTCTGTGCCATTTAGCGTTGTGTTTGTAACATTACATTTGATGAAATTATTTTCAAAATACCCTCTTAATTTTTGGAAAACATCATTGCAATAAATATAATGGTTAGGTTGCAAAGTGTTTGCACAAAGTGATATGTTAAACGATTTTGCATATTTTGCCAGGTTTGCCAGCGAAGCCTGCTGAACATTTGTAAAACTTTCAAACATAGCAAAATAAATATCGTTGTTTTTTATATAATCGCTTTGTTTAACTTTTTTATCAAAAATTTCTAGCCTGGTTATGCTATCAATTTTATCTTTCATTGCTTTTTCATATTCACTATAAACCAAATAAATATCTTTTAGTTTAAGCCCAAAATTTGTTTGGTCAAAGTTGTTTTTAAGTTCTTCCGGCTTAACCCCACTACTTTTAAGCAAATTTATAACATTAAACATAGTTTCAGCCAGTGCATAATTGTTTGATATTTTTTTGTATGTGCTAATTTTATCGGCATTTTTAAGTATAATTTCGCTAACAAGCATTGTTCCACTGTTTTTTGATAGCAACGAAAGCCCATCGCCATCATCGGCAACAACTTTTGCAATTAGCCTAGAAAATGTTGTAAGCCAAACATTAAAAACACTATTTAGACCAATTTTTTCCATAAAAATTTGTTCCGCATTTAAACTAAATTTATCCGGAACAACCAAAATGATATTGCCAAATTTATCAGAATCTACTTTTTGTTTTATTTGGTCAATAATTTTATAAAAACCAGCCAAATATGTGTTTGATAATATGATGTTTGCACTTTTCATACAAATATAATAGCATTTTTGCTACACTTTGTAAAATTTATTTTTGCTTTATAAAATTTGTTTTTTTGTGGCAAAAATTTTGTTTTTGGTGCAAAATAGGCGGCAAAAAAGTTATTGCAGTTTGTTTTTGCAAATAAGGCAAGCTAAAAAAATTACAAAGCAAAAATCACAATCGCAAAAAATTATTTTGCCCACAAAAACGGCCCAAATTTTATCAAAAAATTTGCCTATATGCAAAGCTAGCAAACTTTAATTTAAAGTAATAAAAATTTGTTTGCCCTAACAACAAACAAACTTAAATTTTAAACAGCAAAGCCTATTTACAAGCAACGCAAATAAACCCGGTTCTAAGCAACTAAAAAGCAAAAAAATACAAATTTAGGTGGCAAAAAAGCAACAAAAAAATTGCAACCAAAAGATTGCAATTTTTTTATATTGGTCAATTTATTACTTCAAAATTTTTGTAATAACGCCTGAACCAACAGTTCTGCCACCTTCACGGATAGCAAATCTCATACCCTCTTCCATAGCAACATCGGTAATAAGTCTAATTGTCATTTCGATGTTATCACCTGGCATAACCATTTCTGTGCCAGCTGGAAGTTCGATAGTTCCTGTAACGTCAGTTGTTCTGAAGTAGAATTGTGGTCTGTAACCATTAAAGAATGGTGTATGACGACCGCCTTCCTCTTTTTTAAGAACATAAACTTGGCCTACAAACTCGGTGTGTGGGTGAATTGTTCCTGGAGCAGCCAAAACTTGACCTCTTTGAACATCTTCTTTGTTGATTCCACGAAGAAGAACACCAACATTGTCTCCTGCCTCAGCATAATCAAGAGTTTTACGGAACATTTCAAGTCCTGTAACAACTGATTTTTTGTTTGAGCCAAGACCAACGATTTCTACTTCTTGGTTAACATTTACTCTACCTCTTTCAACACGGCCTGTAACAACTGTGCCACGACCTGTAATTGTAAAGATATCTTCAATTGGCATCAAGAATGGATCATCTTCATCACGTTTTGGATCTGGAATGTAGTTATCAATAGCATCCATAAGTTCAAATATACATTTGCAATCTGGGCTATCAACATTGCCAGCTTGTGCAGCTTCCAAAGCTTTTAGTGCAGAACCTCTGATAATTGGGGTTTTGTCGCCTGGGAAACCATATTTGTTAAGAAGGTCTCTAATATCTTCTTCTACAAGTTCCAAAAGGTCTGGATCATCAACTTGATCACATTTGTTTAAGAATACAACGATGTATGGAACACCTACCTGACGAGCAAGCAAAATGTGCTCTCTTGTTTGAGGCATAACACCATCTGTTGCAGCAACAACTAGAATTGCACCGTCCATTTGTGCAGCACCTGTAATCATGTTTTTAACATAATCAGCGTGTCCCGGGCAATCTACGTGTGCGTAGTGTCTTTTTGCAGTTTCGTATTCTACGTGAGCGGTATTGATTGTAATACCTCTTGCTTTTTCTTCTGGGGCTTTATCGATTTCATCATATCTCATAGCCTGTGCTTCACCCTTAGCAGCAAGAACACATGTAATTGCAGCTGTAAGAGTTGTTTTACCATGATCAACGTGGCCAATAGTACCAATGTTGATATGTGGTTTGTTTCTAACAAATTTAGCTTTTGCCATTTTAAATTCTCCTTGTTTTTTTACCTATGTTAATTATATATTAACTTTTATTTTTTTGCAAACAATTTTTAATAAAATTATTCGACTTTCTTTGCTCTTTCGCCAATAATCTTTTCGGCTATTGACTTTGGAACTTCTGAATAGTGATCAAACTCCATAACAAATGTTCCACGACCTTGAGTAGAGCTTCTAAGGTCTGTAACATATCCAAACATTTCTGCAAGTGGAACAAAAGCAGTAATCTCTTGATTTCCATTTACATTTTCCATACCTTGCAATATGCCACGGCGAGAAGTAATTCCGCCCATAACATCGCCAAGATATTGGTCTGGTGTTGTAACTTCAACTTTCATGATAGGCTCCAAAATAACTGGGTGAGCCTTTTTTGCACCTTCTTTAAATGCAAGTGAACCTGCAATATGGAACGCCATTTCACTACTATCAACTTCGTGGTAGCTACCATCAATAACAGTTGCCTTAAAGTCAACCATTTCGTATCCGGCCAAAATTCCATTTTGAGCAGCTTCTCTAATACCCTCGTCAATTGCAGGGATGTATTCTTTTGGAATTACACCACCTACAATTGCATTTTCAAATACATAGCCTTTGGTTGGTTCTAGTGGAGTGAATGTAACTGTGCAATCACCATACTGACCTTTACCACCACTTTGACGAATGTATTTGCCTTGTGCAGTAACAGTATCTCTGATAGTTTCTTTGTAAGCAACTTGAGGGCGACCTATGTTGCACTCTACACCAAACTCTCGTTTAAGTCTATCAACCATAATATCTAGGTGAAGTTCTCCAACACCTGCAATAATTGTTTGACCAGAATCTTTATCGGTGTATGTTTTAAAGGTTGGGTCTTCTCGTGTCAATTTAATTAACGCAAGAACCATCTTTTCTTGGTCGGCCTTTGTTTTTGGCTCAATAGATTCTTCAATAACTGGCTTTGCAAAGTCAATTCCGCTTAATGCGATTGGGTGGTCTTCATCACAAAGAGTATCACCTGTAATTGTATCTTTTAAACCAACAATGGCTGCAATATCACCTGCATAAACTTCGTCAACATCGGTTCGGTTGTTTGCGTGCATTCTAACAATACGACCAATACGCTCTTTTTTGCCTGTTCGACTGTTTAAAGCATATGTGCCAGATTTTAAAACACCACTGTAAACTCTAAAGAATGTTAAGCTTCCAACAAACTTATCATCCATAATTTTAAATGCCATTCCAGCAAGTGGAGCATCGTCTGATGTTGGTCTAACTTCTTCTTCGCCTGTTTTTGGGTTTGTGCCAACTATATGGTCAACATCTAGTGGGCTTGGCAAGTAATCAACAACTGCGTTAAGTAGTGGTTGAACACCTTTGTTTTTAAATGATGAACCACAAAGCACTGGAGTTACCTTCATTGCAATTGTGCCCTTTCTAATTGCCTTTTTAATTTCGGCAACAGTAAGCTCTTCACCATTAAAATACTTTTCCATCAAAGCATCATCAAGGCCTGCAACTTCTTCTATAAGTTTTGCATGCTCTGCCTCGGCTTGAGCCTTAAACTCGGCAGGAATTTCTTCGATTGTAAAGTTTTTTCCGTCATCTTCTTTGTAAACTTCGGCCTTCATTTCTACAAGGTCAATAATACCTTTAAATGTATCAGCTGCGCCTATTGGAAGTTGTAATGCAAGTGGATGAGCGTGAAGTTTTGACTTCATACTTTCAATAACTCTTTCAAAGTTTGCATCATCACGATCCATTTTGTTTACAAATGCGATTCTCGGAACTTTGTATTTATCTGCTTGACGCCAAACGGTTTCTGACTGTGGTTGAACACCTTCACGAGCTGTAAAAAGTGCTACGGCACCATCCAAAACTTTTAAGCTTCGTTCTACTTCGGCAGTAAAGTCAACGTGTCCCGGAGTATCAATAATGTTGATTTTTACATTTTCCCAATGGCAAGTTGTGCAAGCACTGGTAATTGTAATACCACGCTCTTGCTCTTGAGCCATCCAGTCCATTGTAGCTTCACCATCGTGAACTTCTCCAATTTTGTGATTTACACCGGTGTAGTAAAGTATTCTTTCGGTTGTGGTTGTTTTTCCAGCATCAATGTGCGCCATAATACCAATGTTTCTGGTATTCTCTAAAGAATAATCTCTCGGCATATATTTTCTCCTATTTTTAATGTAATTTTAATTAAAACTTGAAATGTGCAAATGCTTTGTTTGCTTCTGCCATTCTGTGCATTTCTTCTTTTCTCTTTACTGCACCACCAGCATTGTTGTAGGCATCTACAATTTCTCCAGCAAGCTTGTTATCCATATCTCTCTCGCTTCTTTCTCTTGCAAAAGATACAAGCCAACGGATACCAAGGGTTTGCCTTCTCTCTGGCCTAACTTCTACTGGAACTTGGTAGTTAGAACCACCAACTCTTCTTGCTTTTGTTTCCAAAACTGGCATAGCATTTTCTAGTGCTTTACTAAATGCTGTTGCACCATCAATACCAAGCTTTTCGCCAGCTTTATCAAAAGCACTGTATACTATTTCTTGAGCAATGCTCTTTTTTCCAGACATCATAACTTGATTGATAAGTTTTGCGACAACAATGCTGTTATACTTTGGGTCTGGAAGAACTGTTCTCTTTACAGCGGAACTTCTTCTTGACATTTTATATATCCTCCTTAAATTGATTAGGTTTCATCCGAAACTTACTTTGATTTTTTTGCGCCGTATTTACTGCGACCTTGCTTTCTATCTGCAACACCTGCTGTATCCATTGTTCCACGAACAATATGATATCTAACACCAGGCAAATCTTTAACACGGCCTCCACGAATAAGAACAACACTGTGCTCTTGCAAATTGTGGCCTACGCCTGGAATATAGCAAGTTCCCTCTTGTCCATTTGAAAGTTTAACTCTGGCAATTTTTCTTAACGCAGAATTTGGCTTTTTTGGAGTTGTTGTGGTAACAGAAAGACAAACGCCTCTTTTTTGTGGGCACTCACCCAAAATAGGTGTTTTACTTTTTTTTGTAGCACTCTTTCTGCCTTGCTTAATAAGTTGATTGATTGTTGGCATATTTTATCCTCCTTAAAAAATCGGATGAATTAACCTTCAACCCAAGGTTAAATTCATATAAAGACTTACTTGAAAAACACACACAAATTTTGTCGCAACACAAAACTTGTAGTATATTAATTTTGTTTGCCTTTTAAAAAGTTATCTTAGCAAGAGATACACTTTTTAGTAACAAATTTTTACAACAAAAAAGTTGCAACAAAAGTTACAGCACCATTTTAACAAAAAGTGCGTCAGTTGTCAACACTTTTGCAAATAAAAAATCACAGGCAAACCGCCTGTGATTTATATTATTTACTAAAAGACAAAATTTATTCTATTTCTGGAAGTGCAAAGTCACCATCATCACCATCATTGTTTACCCCGCCATCATCGGCTTGCTTTTTAACTTGATGTTTTAAAATCTCTTTTATCTCGGCATTTTCGCCATCGCCAAAACTTGTTTCAATATCCTCCACAATATCATCATTTAGGTTTGTAAATGTTTCAGTTGGTTTTTTTTCTGTTCCACCTAAATGACCACCCTGTTTTTCTCGCCTTTTTTTAGGTTCGTAATCAACTGTTACAAGCATAATTTTGCCATTTGGATGGTCTTTTAAAGTTGATTCGTAAGTATCGGGCTTGTTTGGGGCAACACCCAATTCATCACAACAATCTAAATATGCAATTAAATAATCTTGCGCATTTTTATACACTTCTTCCATCGTGTCGCCTTCAGCATAAATGCACAAATCCGAAAATTCTACCGCATAATCACCGTAATCTTCGTTTTTATAAAATACGGCTGGATATGTGTAACTTTTCATTTTAACCCCCTAACTTACAAAAACTCTATTGTTATTTTATCATAACATTTGCAAAAAATAAAATGATTTTATAAAATTTTAAAAATATATTTAAAAAGCAAATTTTACACAAGTTTTTGCATTTTTTGATGTTTAAAATTTTTTAACAAAAAACAGCTTGCAAATTGCAAGCTTGCTTTTAATTTTTGTTTTGCGTATTATTGCTTTGTTTGTCAGGTTCTTTCTCTGATATTTGTTGCAAGCTCTCTACATTGTTTTTACCACAAGTTGCGCAGTTTTGGCAAACTTTGCGTTTGTTTTTGCTAGCAAGTTGTTTTATCATTGCTGGCAAGTGAACAAGCGTAATTGCCACAAGGCCTATAAGGCACAGCCTTAAAAAGTAAACAAACCAGCCACTATCTAGGTTTAAAAATGGCAAGCCACTTTTTGGAGGCCTTACAACATACAAAAAGTTGGTGTTGTAGGCCGAAAGTGCGCCATTAACCCAAATCATAACAATTGCAACGCATGCCATGGTAGCACAATTCGTGACCCACGATTTTACGCCCAAATCGCAATTTTTTGAATATATTAAATATGCCCCAAACCACACCATAACGGCATGATATATAAAGCATTGATATGCATATGGCCTTGCAAAATTTACGCCACTTGTAGCCATCAAAATTGATACGCCACCACCCACCAAAGCAATTGGCACAGCAAAATTTAGCACAAAACGTCTAAACTTGCTATCTTTGCTAAACGGCAACCACAAAAACACAAAAATAAAAATTGAGCATATATGAAGTGGCAATGCCGTTGGCTCGATAACCATTCCGCCATCTGGTGCCGGAACCATGTGCGTAAAAATTTTTAGCAATTCACTTGCAAGTGCAACACCCGCCATAATAAAAGATGCTGTTTTTAGCGAAAACTTAAACTTGATTGATAAAAATGTAAGTAGCCCTATAATCACCAAACAAATTGCCATCCAAATAAAATGATTAGTTGTAAACATAAATATTATCCTCTTTCTTTTTAGTCTTTTTTATAATTAGTTGCATCAGTTGGTAAATAGCAAAGCTTACCCAAAACGGCACAACAATTTGCAAAATTAACAGCACAAACGGATACGCCTGTGGGCAAAAATTATATGCCATTTGTGATATTTTAAATGCCAATGGCTTTGATATATACATAAGGTCCGAACCCGTTAACGTGTTTATTACATATGCCAAAATTCCAACCACAAAAAGTGCCACAAAATAGTTTAAAAAATCTTTTGCCTTTGGCTTGTAGTAGCCTTTTATCAGCACCAACAAACCAACATATATCATACTGCCGTGATACAGCATTGTGCGCAAACACATATAGTGATATATTGGATAATTTGGTATGCACGCACTAGGATAGACAAAAAACGCCAATGCGCCAATAATTCCGCCCATAGATAAAAAACTTAAGCCCGTTGTTTTTAACCACTGCACCTTAGTTATGCTTGCCAAAATGCCACTATACATAAAAAGCGAGCAAAAGTATAACGGCACCCACTCTATGCGGTCAACACCATAAGTTACGCCAACAAAAAGCATTTTGCCAAACTCACTTAGCCACGCCACAATGGTTATTATCAAAATTGTTTTAAAAATGGTTTTCTCGCCCATTTTGCGAGATGCTACAAGCCCTAACGCAACCATGCCCAGCACAGCAACAAGCGCAAATATATAAGTTAAAGACCACATTCCGCAAGCAGTTTGTGGATTTGCTGGTGCAAACATATTGTCCTCCGTATATAAAGATATTATAACTTATACCCGCACTTGTCAAATATAAAATTAAAAAAAGCGCCAACAAAAATTGGTGCTTTGATTATTTTTTGATTACTTGTTTAAGTCCATAGTTAAATCGTTATCTTTTTTGTTTGATTTTTCAAACTTTTCAAACATAGCCTTAAAGTAAGCCGATGCTCTTTCGGTGTGCTTTGGCTTTTTTGGAGCAACTCCAACAAACTTGGTTTCTTTATCTACAACTATTTTTAATTCGTTATTATTCATTTCATTCTCCATATTTTTGATTACAGCGTAATTATACCATAGCTTTTTGCTTTTGTAAATACCTAATTTAAAAATTTTTGCATCGTGTTTTTGGCAGGATTTTATTAGCTATTTTGCGCTTTTTTAATTTACGGCCGATTTTTTGTATCCACAAAAAAAGTGCTGTTATCAGCACTCTTTTTGTTCATATTTTATTTTTACCCACTTTTGGGCTTTTGCTTTGCCGGACGCTTGCTCCGCCCCCTGCGCCTCGCAAACTGTCCGGCCATTGTTTTTGATTGTTTTTAAAAAAAGTGCCGTTTAAGGCACTTTTTATATTTTTAATTAAATTATCTAACAATTTTTTATTAGTATTGTCTTTTGCAATTTTTTATTAGTATCGTTTTATTTTGGCAATTTTTAATTAAAATTGTTTTTTCTTTTTGCCTACAAAAGCAACTGCACAAAGGCTTGCCAAAACAAAAACTATGCTTGCCACTGGCAAAACAACATCCAAAACAACAC
>ERZ808246.1535-NODE-1535-length-16532-cov-37.556655_pt1 | contig 16532 bp, 15 predicted proteins | sample MGYA00521083_ERZ808246 | MGnify/ENA primary metagenome ERZ808246 (study PRJEB31516, sample SAMN03275577) | gut metagenome | biome: mammalia-associated habitat; material: feces | host: Papio cynocephalus | place: Kenya | collected 2012-07-07 ...
TAGTTTCAAACAAGCGTAAAACCAGGCGTGGTTCTACTTCATATTAATTAAAATGAATAAATAGAAGAGAAGCCCTCGGTGCGAGATGCATCGGGGGCTTTTTCATGTTATTTTCTGAAAATATCGTCTAAATGTTTTGCGGTATCAAATATTTGTTTTATCTTTGCAGTGCTATAGATGAATTTTTACATAGCCGACCAAGCATGATTCGGGCAAGTTTTGTGTGAGGTCACGTTAATTAAGACAAACAGCTGATTGAGGCTCGTGCTGAAGGACTGCCCTCCGGATGCACGAGCCGTTTGCTCGTTTAGGTTCTGGCGAACCTTGCTTGTGATAATCTTTTCCATATCCATATATTATAAGGTGAAACTTAACTCTTGCAAAGTTACGCTTTTTATCCCATATAAGGAAGAAAAAGGTTAAATAATACTAAGTACTACGATTTTTCGTATTAAACATTTTGCTACTACGAAAAAAAGTAGTACTTTTGCATTGTCTTAAAGAAACAATGATATGAAAAAGATTTTATTAACAGAAAAAGAAGAGGAGCTGATTGCGGCTATCAGAAACTACCGCAAGGCATTCCCGAGGGGAAACCCGCAATTATTATGGTACGCTCAACAGTTGTTTGATGAATTGACTGAGCCGCCAGAGTATTATTACAAGTATTAACCCAGTTCTCCCTCCGGGGAGAACATTAAAGCATAAGATTATGGAAGTAGCAGTAATGGCAAAACAATCCAAGGACAGCGAGGTAAAGCAGCGCATCCAAGATATTCAGATGTTGGTATCATGGCGAGAAATCGCACATACCTATTTCGGAAAGTCAGCCTCGTGGCTTTATCATAAGCTCGATGGTATCGACGGCAATGGTGGAGTGGGAGGATTCACCGACGAGGAGAAGACAATGCTGCGTGGCGCGCTCTGCGAAGTATCCAACCGCATACGTTCTGCAGCGGATAGAATATAAAATGAGGCTGGGGCTTATCATTCCCCATAAGACAAAAGTCGCCATAGCCTTGTGGTGCATTGCAGTTAGCATAGCTAACATGTTTCAATAACTCAACCCAGCCCTCGGTGCATCCCGCATCGGGGGCTTTTTCGTATCATTTTCTGAAAAAGTCAAGAAATATTTTGCAAATACGGAAATTTATTGTAAATTTGCAGCGTGAGAATTATTAACACATTATAAATACTTTAAAAATGGGAATGATGAGAACACTAAATAATTTCTGGGAAGGCTTGCTTAGCTTAGGAAGCTTAGGTGGTGACAATGGTCTCTTCAACGGATACCTGAGAGGGAATAATGCATCTGACCTTCGCAAGGACTGGGAGGCGATAGGCAATGACATGAGAAAAGTGATGAATCAAAGCAGAAAGGCGCTCTATGCAAGATAAAGATATAAAACCATCAAACGAGGTTCCTGCCAATATCAACGACATATTGGAGGAACTGCCCGAAGAAAAGCGCAAGGTGATAGTTTCGACTATGCTTGCCATAGAGGAGCGATCCTATAGCGGACCGCTTCCATCGCCTGAAGACTTCAAGGAATACGAGCAAGCCATGAAGGGTTCTACTGACCGCATCATGACGATGACAGAGAAACAGGTGGATCATCGCATCGACATGGAGAAGATCATCGTAACCAAGAAATTCTCGCAGAGTACGATGGGGCAGATTTTGGCAACGGTACTCATCCTTTTCTTTGGTTACATTTCCTACGACTTGGCCATGCATGGACACGACACAGTGGCAGGTGTGATTGGCGTTACTACTGTGATAGGTTTGGCTGTTGTGTTTGTTTTGAACAAAATACCAAACATTTACCCTAAGGAAAAAATAGACGATTAACATATTCAGCCCTCGGTGCTTTAAGCATCGGGGGCTTTTCGTGCTCCCTCCCCAGAATTTTCCTCAATTTCCCCTCCATTTTATGCTCTACAGCATATAAAACTGTTAAATATTTGCATCGTGCCAAAAATTATCACGAAATATTTGGCGGTTTCGTTTTTTCTCCTTACCTTTGCCAACGCTAATAAGATGATAGTAAGCTATCCTGTGAAGGCGACTGTATTCGCCTGAGGCTTCACGCCGTGGGCTTTTTTTATGCCTAAGAAGTATCATTTTCCCGGCAAGGGGAAAAGGTATCGATGATATGGCGGTTGCATGATCCGTAAGATTTCCGTTTTGACCTTTGCAGGTAGAGACATCATCTTATTAGCAGCGGTGATTGTGACCGCCACCATTGTATTCGTACATCAAGGTCGGTCTATATGCTAATAAGATGATGCAATATGCAGAATTCAATCAATTTGGGCACGATGCAGGTGAGACCTGCTACTGCCAACGTGAGCGAGGGCTTGGAAGCCCTCAAGTGTGCAATCGAGCGAGAGGCCGCAAGACTCTGGGCAACCAAGAGCGAGACCTTCTCCACGCTATGCGAGGAGACCGTGACCTATGGCGACGTGGTGAAGACCGTGGTGGGCATGGCTGGTTTCATGGCCATTGCCGTGGCAGGTGGTTTTATCTTTGGAGGGGAGGTGATGTAGTTATGGCAAAGGTAAAGAAAGACGAGACGCTGGAGGAGTACCGTAGGTTCTATCCAGACACCACCGTGACCGAAATGACCGTGCTCGATGCCGACACTTACCCTCAAGGCGATGATTTGCTGGAGATGGTGACGAGACTCGGCAAGATGACCCGAAGTATGCCGCTCTATTATTGTGTGGAACGCATTGGGGCGAAATGCCCTAAGCCTGGAGAGGAGATCAAGCTGAAATACCGCATCAAGGTATATAAGTCGAGAGAGTTCCTGAAGGTCTGCGACAAGATGAAGGTGGGTACCAAGGTGCGTTTCCATGATCTGAAAATGCCAAAGTTCCATTATCTGGGCGAAATCACCAAGGAGGGCGTACATTTCGAGGGTGGCGCCGCTTGCTTCTGGCTCAAGAGCGAGGAGGCGGGCTTGAAGGATACCGACGACAACTTCGCTATATGGTGGAAACCAGTGGAAGAGTAAGGATATATTGATAAGTGGTAAGCCTGAGAATGTCTGAACCACGGCAAAGGTGCGCTTCCTGTCTTTTGCAGATTGACGAAAAGTACGTAACTTTGCAACCGATAAGAAAGAATAACTAACATTTAAAACAGATAGCGAAATGGAAGAAAAGAAATTTCAGACAGCTAAGGAAATTGCCCCGGCTGGGGCAACAGATTGCCCTGGTAGCGGCAATAATTTGCCCCAGGCAGGGCAAAACGAGAAGATGACCAGCGAGCAGCTCCACCAGCAGTTGGCGGAGAACACCAAGCAGATGAACGATGAGCGAGAGGCTTACGCCCAGAAGCTCATCCAGCTGAAGCGAGACCGCGACGAGCAGATAGAACTCTCCATCAAGCAAGCCTTCGACCTCCAGACAGCTCGCGATGCCTTCGAGGCGACCATCACCGCCAAAAAGATGGAGTTCCATCAGAAGGAGAGCAACATCGCCAAGTTCCGCCGCAAGGCCACCGAGACCTATCTCTCGGAAGTAGCCAAGGCGAAGGGCGATCACGCCCGCATCAACGAGCAGATACAGTGCGAGCGCCACAACATCTTCGAGCAGTACAAGTTCGGGGGGGGGGAGTTCTCAGGAACTGCTCGCGAACTGCTTTATCCCGGTTGGGAGCGAATGTCGAACCAGCAAAATGATGGAGGAGTAAATGATGGAGAATAACAAGAACGGTAAGAACAGCGGCAACGACACCCAGCAGGACAAATACAAGCAGCTGCTGGGTGGAAAGAGAGTAATGGAGGGCTTCGGACAAAAACTTCCTAAGAATTGTGAAAAGTTGGAGTACGTTAACAAGATAGGCAGCGCCATGCGTGCCTGGGTGGAATGCGGAAACACCAAGCAGCGTGGATACATCCTGCTTGCCACGGGCGAGTTTGATGGTGGCGAAGAAAATGCTCGATCCTTAGTGGTAAGCCTAGGCGGTCCCGACGTGAACCTTATCGCTATGATAATGAACGCCTTAGACAGTAGCCCTGACCTTCGCAGAGTCTTTGGTAGAGTTGTTATGGAGCTGGCAGCTCTGCCGGATGAGGGAGAATAACCATCCACTAGGAAGTAATTAATGTAAGAACAATCAACAATTTAAATAAGCAAACATTATGGCAAAAAAGAAATATTATTACGCAGCATATTCCTATACTGATAAAGAGGGACGATTTACCAAGGCGACGATGACTGGCATCACCACCGGGGACGGCAAGATTGTATCCGGCATCATCAAGTGCGCAGCAAAGAGACTCGACGGCTACGCAGACAGCAGAACCATTCAGGTGGACAATGTCATCGAGATGAGCGAGGCAGACTATAACGAGCTGGAGGCATGGAACAGAGTCGTTCACCCAGAGGATCCAATCGGCTCCTACAAGGGCGACGATCCCATCGAGGACTATCTGCCAGCCGATGACAAGGTGAAGGAGGAGCGCAAGCATCCTATCTTCGAGGACTATGAGAGCAATGAGAACGGCGAGACCAAGCAGCTCTTCATGCTCAGCCTGAACGGCATGTATATCTCGGGCATCACCCACGAGCAGCTCAAGGAACTGGCAGAAGCCACAGCTCTGGAGTTGCATCCGGAAGCCAAGAAGATGGCGGATGATGCGAATCAGAAGTAGAAATTTCTACCAGTTTATTAACATATACAAATTTTTTTGATTTTTCTCTAAGAGAGGGTGGCCGTTCGTGAGGATGGCTACCCTTGCTTTTAGAAAATATTTGCACGATGCAAAAAATATTAGCCCAAAGATTTGGCGGTTTCATAAGAAAAGCGTACATTTGCAGCGTGCAAATAATTATCAACTTGAAAATAGCTAAAGAATAGCAATGGAGAAAATAAAGACAAAAATAACAGAAGACACTTTCGTTTGCAACAGCGTAGTGTTGGCTAAATATATGGTGGCTTATGCCAACGAGAAAGGCTACGTCATTAATATGACAAAGCTTCAGAAACTATTGTATATAGCCTATGGTACGTATTTGGCAGTTGTTGGGGCAAGACTTGTCAATGAGCATCCTCGTGCTTGGCCTTACGGTCCCGTTTTCCCGATTGTGCGCAAGAAGCTGTTGGAAGTTCGCTTGGAAGAGCTAACCCTGGATGAGACTGATAAGCCTAACGACGAAGTACAGCTTTGCGTAAAGTTGGTATTCGATGGGTTTGGAAAGAGAGACCATTCCTTTCTTTCTTCTTGGTCTCGCTTACCAGGATCACCATGGGATCAGACGGTCAATAAATACAAGTTCGATTGGGGGGATGTCATACCCGATGATATTATCTGTTCCTATTTCAAATCAATTATCAGAATGAAGGGTGAAAATGATGAACAAGGAAAAACTGAATGATATGCTCGACTATCATACGCAAGATAGTTTTGGTGGTCCGCTTGCAGATATTGACAACGATTCCCTGCGTGGGCAAAAACGTGATAGATATAGGCAGAATACAACATATAGATGCCACTTAACAAGGTGGGTGATGCTCATAGTCCCTATTTGGCTATCGGTGGTTTATCTGCTGTTACTGTTGTGTGGCTTCGGAGTATGCAAGCTTTCTGACGTTGTGCTGTCAACCCTTCTGGCCACCACAACCGTCAATATCCTCGGCTTGGCATATATCGTATTGAAAGGCATGTTCCCACAAGAGCACGAGTAAAGGTTTTCTGAAAGCATTTCAAATATTTAAAATTATGGATTCATTCATGGCATTTATACACATACTATCCCTCATTCTGGCATTGATAGTGGGACCATTCATCGTTGGGTCACGAGGCATAGGCTCGTGGATGTTTTACCTGTGCGTTTGTATGCTACTCACCCCAGTGTTGGGCATACCTTTATACATTAAACTATGTAGGTAGAATTTACTTTAAAAATGTTTTAAGTTATGGGATTATTAGTTTATATACAAGGCTTTTCGGCAATAATAGCTTTGTTGCTTATGCCGTTTCTAGTAAAGAGCAGAATTCCAGCCTACTGGATTATCTATTTACTCTTCTGTACCTACCTTACTCCGGTCATTGGATATCCATTATACAGGATATGTATCTTGAAGCATTGATTTTAGGGGATATTCTTGAAAACTAAAAGATTATGGGATTATTTGGCTTTGTGTATGATATTCACCCCCTTGTTTGGGACACTTATATTCGTCAAGTTCTTCAGATATTAAATCTCTAGTCCTTTGCCTTTCGACCGCCTGTTACTATATTTGCATTACTAATCAGTAATGCATCAAGATATGGTAACAGACAGTCTTATCAAAAAGAAATTTATTCACGAGACTCTGCAAGAGGGAATCTTGCAGATATACTCCACGCAGGAGAATGTGGTGCGCAATCACCTCCATCGCAAGACGGGGCGACTGCTCACCATGCTCTCTGCCCACTCGTTCGATAGCCAAATATCGGGCGAGAACCGCACCATCTTTGTGCGCATCCTCCCTTACCTTCGTTTTCTCGACATGCAGTACCGGGAGCGCAACGACCGCATCAGTAAGTTCAAGCGCAAGAACCTGGCACTCTACAACCGTGTGGTTTGGGGCGTGCTCTATCATGAGACGTTCCCCAAGCTTCGCTATGGTTTCAATGATGAAATCAGAAATAGTATTCGCCAGGAACTCGAACAGTCACTCAACCCTCAAAAATCATAAGCAATATGGCAAGTAAACACATGTCGGAAGACGAAATCAAATACATCGTCAACGTAGAGGCTGCCAAGGCTCAGAAAGAAATCTATCGCCTGGAGCAGGAAACAAAGAAGCTTCGCTCCGAGAACAAGGCGCGCCTTAGCCAGATGATAAGCCTGGAGGCTGCTGGCAAGAAAGAAACAGAGACTTACAAGAATATCCATAAGCAATATACGGAAGTCAACAAGAAAATCAAGGAGAATGTCACGGCAATCGGCGAGCAGACCAGCAAGCTGAATGTGCTCGATATGACCATGGCGCAACTAAAGAAACAGCAGAAGCTACTGCAAAGAGAGCTGGACAACACCTCGAAGTCGCTTAATCCGGAGGCGTATGGCGTACTGGAGCAAAAATTGCAGGAGGTCAGTGCTCGTATGACTCAGCTCAAACAAGACACAAAAAGTTTTTCTGATATAATCAATAGTGATGAGACTATAGGCGTTGCCTTTGGAAACGTTTTCACCAAGGCAGCTGAGTTTGCTGGTCAGCAGCTAGGCAAGATTAAAGATATGGTGACGGAAGCCGCCAAGGAAGGAATGGAGATGGCGGAACAGGCGGACGGTGTAGTCAAGGCTTTTGATGCGATGAATAAGCCTGATTTACTAGACAACCTTCGTAAGGCGACTAAGGGAACTGTGAACGACGTACAGCTCATGACGGCTGCTGTGCAAGCTAAGGACTTCCGCATTCCTCTTGAAGACCTAGGCAAGTATCTCCAGTTTGCCCAGCTGAAAGCACAACAGACTGGTCAGTCTGTCGATTATATGACCAACAGTATCGTGACAGGTCTTGGACGCAAGTCACCGATGATTCTTGATAACCTTGGCATCAGTGCTGCCGAAATTTCTGAGAAGACCAAGGAAACAGGCGACTTCATGAAGGCTGTGGCAAGTATCGTGGATAACCAGTTGGCTGAAGCTGGTGATACTTATATTAGTGCAGCTGACCGTGCTGCCCAAGCCACCGCCAGGTGGGAGAATGCACAACGGGAGCTAGGAGAGCAATGCCTTCCTCTAAAGGAATCCTTTGACGAAACGTTTGGAGAAATCAAACTGGGAATCATCAATCTCGTAACATGGCTCGTAAAGAACCGCACGGAGGTGGCTGCTGTAGTCGCAGCTTACATCTCATTCAAGACGGTACAACTAGCTGTAATGAATGCCGAGAAAATCCATGTCTTGATTACCCAGGCGCATATAGCCGTGCAAAAAGCATGGAACGTGGTAACAGCAACGGGCAACAGTTTGCTCAAGATCGCCCAAGCTGCCTATTATCTCCTTACGGGTCGTATTACCTTGGCGAAGACAGCGATGGTCGCCCTCAATACAACAATGAAGGCGAACATCTTTGGTGTAGTGGCAGCAGCAGTGGCATTTCTCGCATATAAACTCTATGATGCTTATAAGGCAGCGCACCAAATGGCGGACCAACAAAAAATACTCAACGATGTGCAGAAAGCTTCGGCTCAGTATTACTCAGAAGAAATCATGAAGCTAGAGCAGCTCCGTAAAGTTGTGAAGGACAACACTCGCAGCTTGGGGGAGCGCAACGATGCCATCAAGGCTATTCAAAAGGTAGTTCCTAGCTATATCGCAACCATCGATGAGGAAGGAAACGCTTACGAGCGCAATGCAGACAAACTGACCGATTATATCAACAAGCTCAAACAAAAAGCCCTTATTGAAGGTGCAAAGGATGTGCTTAAGGAATTAGGCCGCAAGCAAGCCGAGGCAGAAGCTGAGTTGTTGCAAGCTCAGGAAAAGCTGGAAAAAGCAAAAAAAGAACAAAAGAAAGCCAATGATGCACCTCGTGATCGCACCGTGCAAGCTGTGCAAGGAATAGATGTTGCGGGGGCTGTTAGAAACGTAAAAGCTTATGATGCTGTCAAGGAGGCAGAGAAAGTTGTAGCTGAAGCCACCCGAAAAGTAAACAGGTTAAAATCGGATGCAAGTGCGATAGGTAAGAGGTTTGGCGCAGAAATTTACACAAACGATACAGCTACTAGCGGCGGGGCTGTCGGCGGTGCAGGCGGCGGAACTACCCATACTGGTACCACTCATACCGGAACTACCCATACTGGTACCATTGACACCACCAATAAGCCGAACCCTGACGACATCGCTCAGAAGGCTTTTTCTGAAAACCGTCAGGCAGACATCGACGCTGCCAACGCCGACTACCAGCAGGACGTGAACAACTGGAACATGGCTCTCGCCCGGAAGCAGACCACCCAAGAGAAGTACGACATCGCCATGCAAGCCCTGAAGACACAGCATACCGCCCGCATCCTCGCCATCGAGACTTCCTACAGCGAGCAGTCGCAGAACATCAATATCAAGGATGCCGAGAAAAAGAAGTCGCTTCAGGAGTCTCAGCAGAAGAATCTGCAAGCTGCCGAACAAAAGCACTTCGACCAGCAAGTGGAAGCCGAGAACGCCTACCAGGACGCACTCGCCAAGGTGATGGAGCAAGGAGAGACGAAACAACAGCTCACCCTCGATGAGGAACTGGAGCAGAAGAAACAGATACTGAAGGGTTATTACGAAGCAGCACTCCAGCTCGCCCAAGAGAACGGAAGCGACGTGTTCCAACTGCAAAAGGCTTATCTCGACGCTCAGGAACAAATCCAGAAGGAATACCACGAGAAAGAGCTAGCCGAGCAAAAGGAGGCAGACGAGAAGAAAAAACAAGCCCGCCAGTCTCTGGGATTCGACCAGCAGAGCGAGTACGACCAGCAGCTTGCCCAGTTGAAACAAGCACTCGACAATCAATACATCACCCAGGAGGAATACGAGAAGAAGGTGCAGCAACTGAAGAAGGATTCCTTCATGAAGCAAGCTCAGTATTACACCAACCTCTTCAGCAATGCTGTCACCTCTTTGCAGAATGCAGAGATAGCAAATGTGGATGCCAAGTATGATGCCGAAATCAAGGCAGCCGAGGGTAATACCGAACTTCAGGAGAAGCTGGAGAAGAAGAAAGCCAACGAGAAGCTGAAGATACAGAAGAAATATGCCGACGTAAACTTCGCCATGCAGGTGGCTCAGATTATATCCAATACCGCCACCAGTATTATGAAGGCTTATGCCGAGATGGGGCCTATAGCTGGAAGTGTCGCCGCTGCCTTAATGGGAGTGACCGGTGCGGCGCAACTGGCTGTGGCAAACGCCGAACGTCAGAAAGTGAAGCGCATGACCCTCAGCAGCACAGGCAGCAGTTCTTCCTCTACAGGCACTCGTGTGGCGAGCGGACGTGAGAGTGGTGGTATGATCGACAGCAATGGCCAATCAGCCCACGGTTCCCACATCGACGTGCAGCGAGAGCAGGATGGCAAGCGCTTCAATGCCGAATATGCCCCGGGCAAGCGTGGCTACATCGACAAGCCTACGGTCATCGTGGGCGAGGGACCTATGGGCAAGAGCAAGGAGTGGGTGGCTAGCAATGCCGCCCTGGAGAACCCGACGGTGGCTCCCCTCATCGGTATCCTGGATGCCGCCCAGCGTGCCGGCAACATCCGTACCTTTGATATGAGCAAGTATCTCATGGCGATGCAAGGCAGAGCTTTGGGCGGAAGTATCGACGAGGCGGCGGGTCAAGACCTGCGCCGTACCAACTCCGTAACCTCTCCGTACCAACTCCGAGACTCCGCCAAGTTTGCAGACTTTGCTGCAAACCATGCAAACTTGGCTGCCAACAAGGCGATGGAGGAAATGATTTCCCTGCTTCGCAGCTTGAGGGACAATGGCATCCCTGCCGCCGTGTCGCTCACCGAGCTGGAGCAGAAACAGCAAATCAGGGAACAGTCTCGCAAGTTCGCCAAGAAATAGGCGTTGCGCACCATAGAAGTGAAACATTAATCAATATTTAGCATGAAAATAACCAATTTAGAAAAAGGGATGGCTTACCAACTTGGCGAGAGTGCCAAGCTGGAGGTGGAGCGCACCAATCCGTTTTTTAACGACTATGGCGAGAGTACCACTCCCCTCGACATTCCTGCGAGCGACCACAACCGCATGATTCTGGGCTACCCCGACACCTTCGGGCGAAGAGAGAAGATGGTAGCTACCAACGTGAGCATCGAGGACGGCGAGTACTTCGCCCAGTGCCGACAAATCGTGCTCAGTGCCCAGCACAAGGGCAATATCTCTTCTTCCTTCTACATCAACGACGGAAGCTTCTACTCCAAGATACAGAACATCAAGCTGAAGAGTCTTTTCAAGGACGAAATGGTGGAGGGGTGCAGCACCCTCGACGATTGCATCAGCTTCTGCAAGAGCTTGGTGGGTGGGGAAAATGAGAAATACGACATCTTCCCCGTGCTCCTCACCGATGATTCGGGGCTGGATACAGGATACAATTACAAGATATTGAATGCCTATGGAGCCACGTGCCTGTTTCCAGATGCCAAGGTGTGGCAGTTTCAAGACAGTGGCGGATACAAGCAGGTGAGTGCGCCATCGGTAGAAGACTTTATGCTGGGTGCCAAGCTCCACACCATGGGAGCGAGTATTTTCCAGGGCGAGAAGTCGCGCACGGAATACGTCGATGAAATCCCCATCAGTCTGGACAAGGGCTATTACATCTCGCCCTTCATCCGTGCCAACTATGTGTTAAAGCGGGTGTTCCAGTACTTTGGCTACGAGCTACAGGATAATTTCTTCACCCAGACGAAACCGTTCGACAAGATGGTGCTGGTGAACAATGTCATCGACGTAATGGTGAATGGACACATCCGCATCGAGGATCTTCTGCCCGACGTGACGGTATCCGAGTTCCTGGAAGTTTTTCGGAAAAAGTTCCTTTGCGAGTTCGTGAGCGACGAGGGCACGCACACCGCCAACATCATCTTCCTGAGAGACGTGGTGGAGAGCAAGCCCGTGGCAGACCTTACCCGCTGTATGACCGAAGAACCCACCTTATCTTATAAGACCGCATCCGACTACAAGCGCATCGTGCTCCGTGCCAAGCAGCAGGCAGACAGCGACGCAGAGGATAGCTACGATGACCTGAGAGACATGGTGGCGAAGAATTCGGGTGCCTACTTCGACGAGGTGGATGGTTGCTTCTACAAGGATGGCTATTCGGGCAATTATCACGTAAAGTCGAAGATAGGAGAGGACTCCCAGAGCTACGACCTGGGCGATGCCGACACCGACACGCAAGACATCGAGATTCCTGAGTTGATACCAGAGGTGCGCATGCTCCAATACAAACAGGTCACCGACGATGACACGCTGACCCGCGACATCGGCAGATATCTGTACATAGGCGACTATGCTACCCTCAACTCCTCGATGAAGGTGGCGACGGAAGACAACTCCGAGAGCGACGAGGAGGCAGTGACCACACCCGTGATGCTCGCCTTCCCCTACGTCTCAGACGATGGGATGCCGTGCGGAACCGTCACGTGCTACGACATCCACTACGAATACGACAATCGGTTCGGACCGCCGTCCCACGCCTCCGACGAGTCTCTCTACCACAAGATATTCGACTACTCGCTTATCTACCATGGGGAAAACGGCATCTTCGAGAAGTTTTACAGAGATTACGACCTGCTGCTTCGCAACTCCCTCCAGGAACTGAAGGTGAAGCTCCTGCTCAGTCAGTCGCAAAAGCAAAACCTGCCATCCTATTCTAAGGTGGTGATAAGAGGGGTGGCTTTCTTCTTCAACAAACTGAAGTTCACCCTGGGCGGCAAGAACGAGCCTGTGGAGAGCGAGCTTCGCACCATCGCCCTCACCACGCCTGTCACTGAAGCCCAGAAGCTGACCGACTTGATGCCCGCCATGAGCTGTGGGTATCAGTGGGTAGGGCATGAAGAGACGGTGGAGGTGTCAGAGTCCGACTATGAGAATTCGGGCAACGACAAGGATCGCACCTTCAAGATTATCTATCCGCCGCTGCCATCCGCCGAATGGGTGGGCAAGAGGTATGGCGAGCAAAAATCGTATGTAAGCCAGAAGGTAAGGCACGCCACCGCCTTCCGTCACTCCAAGTGGAAGTACCACTGTACCACCACCTGGCTGGAGTGCGAGAAGAAATAGCCTGTCCTTTGGCGAGTATCTTCTTTTCTTTAACTTTGCGGAAAAACATCATAAAATATGGTACAGAAAGCTTATGGTCCCGATCCGCTTAGCATGGTGGGGTGGATGACCCCCTTCATGTTGTATTCGCCATCGGGCAACGACGTGGTGTTCATACTCAAGTATCAGCACACTGACGATATAATCATACAGCATACTTACACACCAGACAAAAATAAGTATGTGAAGATAGAACTGAAGGATGTGATTCTCCCGCTGCTAAGTTTCGAGGTGGATGACGCCACAGAACCTTACTGTCAGGAAAAAATCCTACAGAGATTTACCGCCGTCTATTACGAGGTGGGAGAGGAGTCGAAGAAGCAGGAGTATTCCTTTTCCGTGATCCGTGCAGGAGTGGATAAGCTCGCCGATTCAGCAGTGAATTTTCTGAAAAATAATTTCCTCACCTGGCAACCGCAGGTGAAGGCGGTTACGTACTATTCCCCGGAGTTCCTTACTTACTATGCACAGGAAAACTGCGTGGTGATGTGCGAGCTGAACACATGGAATGGCACTGGCTACGAACAGAGAAAGGTAGGGATTGCCAATCTCGGAGCGGATGCCGTGTGGACTATCCCCGTGCAGTATGCCATCATTGCCAAGCTAGCAGGCGATGTGCTTCCATCTTTCTATGATATATGGGTGGAGACCTTATCTGGTGAACGGCTTACCTATGTGCAGCGCTACTATGCCGATAGTCAGAAAAGCGAGGAAGAGCAGTGGTTCCTCTTCGAGAACTCTCTGGGAGGAATAGACTGCTTTCGTGCTTACGGAAACAGTGAGAACACGGCCGAGCATACCCACAATGTGGCGGAGATAGAAGAAGAGACGGAGGAGTATCGGGTGGATACTACCCGAAAATTCAAGAAAAGCACCGGCTTTCTCGACAAGAACGAGCGCCAGTGGCTTCTTGACTTTTTCCCCAGCTTGGGCAAGTATATCTGCAATGGTAGCGCCATTCGCAAGATCACGGTCACCGAGAGCGACGTGAACTATGAGGCGAAGGAGCTGCCAAGTAATTTCACCTTCACCTACAAATATTCGGATGCACGTCCATACCTGAACCTGGCTCGTGCCGAAAAGGGCAGCTTTCGGGAAATGAACATCCACATTCCGGAACTCGGAAATTTTACCATCGCCCCTCGCTTAGTTGAGTGCGAAAGACAGTCGCTCAGTGGAGGGGTGCTCCTGCCGGTGCAGAGTCCTTACTCGGAGGAGTGGGGGGCTACGACCATGGACGCTCTGATGAAATACATTGCGTCAAGCTTGGAGAAGGATTATGGCAGCGATGGCGACGTAGGTCATCATCACAAAAATTTCGACCTTCTCGATACCCTCAGTCTCGTTTCCGGGTATCTGTACGCCTACGACTCGAAAATCAAGGCGGGCTATGCCGACAAGGCTGGCGAACTGGCAGACGATGCCAAGGTGCTAGACCAATACTTATACAAAGGAGCCGACCATCAGTCGCAGCAAGTCAAGGGAGATGTCAGCTTCGATAAAGTTATCTATTTCCTGCTGGGACTTACGGCGAAGACCATCACGGCAGGGGATGTCACGGCAGAGACCATCGCAGCAGGGGATGTCACGGCGAAGACCATCGCAGCAGGGGATGTCACGGCAGAGACCATCGCAGCAGGGGATGTCACGGCAGAGACCATCGCAGCAGGGGATGTCACGGCGAAGACCATCGCAGCAGGGGATGTCACGGCAGAGACCATCGCAGCAGGGGATGTCACGGCGAAGACTATCACAGCAGGGGATGTCACGGCCGACGATATGGTGACCAAAAGACTGGAGGCAACTGTGGAAGCCGTCGTTAAGCTGTTACATGTAAAGGGAGACTCCAACTTCGATGGCGACCTAGGTTCTCCTGAATTCATCTCTGGCTTCCTAGGTGGCAAAGGTTGGCGATTAACAAACCGACCTATTACCAATGCCGCAGGGGTGCAGGAGAACCAGTATAATCTAGAGCTAGACAACCTCATCGTACGTGGCACTATGCGCATCTTTGAGATGATTGTGTCTCAGCTTCTGGGCGAGAACGACAACCGCATCTTCACCGCCATGCTGGAGGTGGATCACTATGACCCAATATCGGGCAAGGTCTATCTCGACACCAAGAATGGCAGAATGTACAATCCATTCCGCAAGGACGATTACGTAATGGTGCAGCAATACAATGGTATGCCTACGGAAGAAAATAAACATTATGTGACGAAGCGTTATGAGATGCTTATCACCGAAGTAGGCAGCGAAGGCGAGGGTGAGAAGATGCTGGCTTGGGTGAAATTCAGGAACTTCACCTGCTCTGTGGATGGTGCTACGCCCGAGCAAATCATCACCAAGCGAGACACTTTCGTGAGAGTGGACAACGTGTCTGACCCTGAGCGCAAGGGCATCATTCAGATGATGACGGTGGGCAGCGACACGCCCTACATGGATGTCATCTATGGTTTGAAGACCGACCCTAACAATGCTCTGAAAGGCAGGCTGGGTAACCTTCGGGGCATCGTGCATCCACTCTTCGGCAAGCTTTCTGGCTTCGGCGAGTACCTGAACAACCTCTATGCGGTGGGCGACTTTGTGTTGCGACGCACAGGCGAGAACATCGACACGAAGTTTCAGGTGCTGGAGAACATGTTTTCGTCTCGATTCCAAAAGACGAGCTACGAGCTGACCAACGGTGAGAACTACCTGGAGAACGGTCAGTTTCTGGAGCAGGTGACTGATGGAGACACCCCCATCATCAGTGGATGGGACATCGACGGCGATGACGAGACGGAGGTATGGGTGGATGCCCTGGGTAACCCTTATATAGTAAATGGCACGCTGACCGTGAGCGGCGACAAGAAAGTGACTCTGGAGCAGGTGGACGGCAGGCAAATGCTGAGATTGCAGAATTGCGGGCTGAGACAGAAGAACGCCCTCGTGAAGCAGCCTGGCACGCACAGGGAATATGTGAAGCCCGACGGAAGCAAGGATGACGATGGCTTCGCCGCCACTGACAGTGGGTATGCCGACGTGCAAGACACGCTCTATGTGAACGTGAAGATGTACGCAAGAACCGCAGGAGAGCTGACTTATGGATTTGATGGTTGCACTGCGGTGGATGGCAAGGAAAACACCTTGCAGAAAACAATCGGGAAGGTGGCTTACTCGGGTAATTGGATTGACGTGAAGCTGGCAGGAAAGTGGAACGGCACAGGCGATTTTGTGATGAGATATTCGGGCGATTGCTATATTGCGTTGGTCTCCATCACCGACGAACCTCTAAGCGAGTTGTCGAAGACGGTGAGCACGCAGATACTTCAGACTGCCTCCAACATCAAGCTCTTGGGCGAGAATATCGACAAGGTGAATGGCTCGACCACGAAGCTGGGCATAGAGCTGGATGCCGAGAAGAAGGAGATTCGCTCGTATGTAGATACGACCGACAAAAAGAATAGGGAGGACACATCGTCGGAAATCAAGCAGACCTCCGACAGTATTTCCTCGACCGTAGCTGCCAACAAGAAGGATGCCGACGGCAAGATTTCCGATTGCAACTCGAAAATCGACCAGACTGCGAAGAGCATCTCCCTGAAGGTAGCCGAGGCGCAGACCTCGGCGGACAATGCGCAGACCTCGGCGGATGGCGCACAGGGAACAGCCGATGCAGCCACGAAGAAGGTGGCGGAGCTGAAGGTGACGGTGGACGGAATCTCCTCGACCGT
>ERZ808246.1536-NODE-1536-length-16529-cov-8.727814_pt1 | contig 16529 bp, 9 predicted proteins | sample MGYA00521083_ERZ808246 | MGnify/ENA primary metagenome ERZ808246 (study PRJEB31516, sample SAMN03275577) | gut metagenome | biome: mammalia-associated habitat; material: feces | host: Papio cynocephalus | place: Kenya | collected 2012-07-07 ...
GCACGTACCGTGGCATGGTGAGCGTGTACCGGCAGGACATGGCCGCGTTCCTGCATCGTCTTGACTCACTGAGCTGACGATTCTGCATGAAATAGAACCCCGTTGAAGGAAACCTTCAGCGGGGTTCCATTGTTTGACGGGTCGCACATACGTCTTCCGGAATCGCTACCGTTTCAACAAGCCGTAGTATTCCGATGGATCAATTGGCATGAAATATCGGTGCGAAATAACAGCGATGGGGATAGAGATGAGAAAGAGGATGCTGTTGCGTCGGGTTTGTGCAATCGTGGCTGCTGTAGTGGCTTTGACGACGTGCCTGTCTCCGTATGCCGCTTATGGGTCTGAGTGCCAGGATGCTGAGTATCCGGATGAGTTGTTGCTTGGTGTCTTCACCCAATCAAGGTTGGATTCGACCGACATGCTGTATGTGAGCCGTGATGGCGTGCATATGGAATTCGCCGGCTCCGCATTCCGCGATAGCACGCCGGAATACGATTCGATGGACGAGTCCGGGCGTGAGAGTATTGATGGGCAATTTACTTTGGTGAACCCATCGATCATCTGGCATGATGGACGTTTCTGGCTTTTGGGCAACCACCATAATTGTGACGTCAACAATGCCGTTTGTCTTGTCGCATCAAGCAGCACGGATTTGCGAAGCTGGACGAAACAGACGATTATCCACGTTCCTGTAGAAAGCGACCTTCCTCCAAGCAGTGGTAAGGATTTCGACGCGGTTGCAGCCGATTGGGCAGAGAATCCTGTGACCCACAAAGTCTATGCCGTCGTTTCTTTGGGGAATTACGGTGCATTCCATGGGAGGAAAGGTGATGATATGCGTCCGTATCTCATTCCCTTCACCTTGTTGCAAGCGAATAATGTGGTTCCCTCCAAGGCGGTACGAATCCATTTGCCATATAAAGATGATCATGATCGGATTGACGGGAGCCTTTATTTCGAAGGTGGAAAAGCCTTTTACTCCGTCAAGCGGGATGGCGTCAACAATGAGTTGTGGAGCATAGACGATCTTAGACAAAACAGCGACGCATCGAAATGGACACGGATCGGACCGGACTTGGCTTTGTATCATGAAGCCCCAAGCCTGACCTATTTCCATAGCCGCTATAGGTATTACTTTGATCGGTTAAGCGCATATCCGTCTGGGCGATCGGCGAAGAAGATGACGGGCACGTATGTCATGTCGTCCAAATCGCTGTCGGAAGGTTGGAGTGGCCTGCAGCAGCTTATCGTATATAACTACGAAGGCACCGTTCTATCGAAGTACGAGCAGGGCGCCGCGGACACAACCGATGGCCCTAGGCACGGTACGGTGATTACGCTTCACGATACGCGTGCCATTCGTATCGCGTTGAAAGCGAGAAATGCGCATTCCTGGTCGGCATCCATGCCGGAAGATACCGGATTCAACGACGTATACGCCCGTTCGCATGTGTTGGAAGATGCCGATATGGTTGCCACCCCGCATGATGACGATATCGTATGGCTTGCCGACAAACGCATCTCCACGGGCTATAGCGATGGGGCATTCCGACCTGACGAAAAAATCAAGCGTCAGGATATGGCCGCGTTCCTACGCCGTGAAGCGGTATTGCGTGGCATCGGCGATGCCGATTCTTGGAAGCCCGATGAAAAGGATTGGGCAACATTCTCTGACGTAGACCGGCATACCCCGCATGCCGAGGACGTGCTGTGGCTTGCCCATGCGGGTATCAGCACCGGCTGGCGAGAAAGCGATGGCTCCTATACGTTCCGTGGAACAAACGTGGTGAAGCGTCAGGACATGGCTGCTTTTTTGCATCGCTTGGCAAGCAAGGGAGCCGCTACCGTCAGTGGCGCTGCATCGAAGAACGTCTTCACAGATGTAGAAGATTCGACTCCGCATGTCGAGGACATACGTTGGCTTGGCGATGTCGGCATTAGCCGGGGATACAGGAATCCCGACGGTAGCTGGCGTTTCGACGGCACGACTTCGGTGCTCCGCCAGGATATGGCCGCGTTCCTGCATCGTCTGGATGGTTTGCTCTCTTCCTGAGCGAACGGTGGCCTCGTACGGTGCGAGGGATGAAGATGAATTGTCACCGGTACCGAGTGCAAGGGAGCTAATGGTAGGCTGGGCTAAGGTCAGAGGATTTCTAGTTAGAAGGTGCCACTATGCTCGTTGACTTGAGCCGTCCGGTGTGGAAGCCGTCTCTTGCTTCGTGCGCGATTTTGCCGCTTTTCGTAAAATCGCCTTCATACTCCGGAGTCGGAGAGGATTCCCTGACTATCGGCTCGCACAGTTATGCGGATTTCATGACATATTTCGGAGCGTTTTCACTTAAGAAATGGCGTCTGTATACGGGAGTCGATGATCTCACGCCGGTACTAGTGCTTGAATCCAGCTCTCCGGTGCATATCACCTTGACCGAAATGATTTATCGCCGACTCGAAAAACGAGTCATATGCGAAGTCGATGATGAACCTCTGCGTACCCAGAACGGATGGTACCGCTACGTGGTGAGCTATCCGGAAGGACTGGACGCCCAGTTGGTTTCATTCACGGTAACAACGGGCGATGCCTCTGCTGCATTGCGGAACATCTCATATTGCGCGGATGTGCCGAAGCGCCGCGATATCCGCATCGAGATAGCGACGACTACATATCTCAAGGAACAGCAGGTCACAAAAAACATCGACATGATTCGCAAGGAACTCTTGGAAAAAGAGGAGTGGGGGAATCATTTCCATCTAACCGTGGTGGACAACGGGCGCACACTGCCCGATTCGGTATGCTCCGGGACCTCTGCCATAACGCTCATTCCGAATGGGAATGTGGGCGGTGCCGGCGGATTCGCCGCGGGAATGATCCATGCCGTGGAATCGGGATGGGCCACGCATATTCTCCTCATGGATGATGACGTTACCGTATGTCCCGAGTCGTTCAAGCGCTCGCTGAGATTGCTGGAATACGCGAGCGACGAGTATGCCACGGCGACGATCGCCGGTGCCATGCTGTCCACTGCGAATTTCGAGATGCAACAGGAAGACATCGGCGTGATACGGCCGGAACGAAGTCTCAGGCCGTTCAAGCCGCGGCTCATCATGGATCGGGAATACGATATTACGTTTAACGAGGAGCTCATCCCCGCATCGGGTACCGAAGGACTCTACTCCGCATGGTGGTACTCATGCTTCCCAGTGCAACGCATAAAGGAGAACGGTCTGCCGATTCCCCTGTTCTACCGCAGGGACGATGTGGAATATGCGACCCGAATCCAGGAAAAGGAACCCCTCAAATTCATCACACTGAACGGTGTCTGCGTATGGCATGACGCATTCGATCTGCGGTGGAACGCCGCCGTAGAAGTTTATCTGGCCACACGCAACATGCTTATTCAGGAAGCCTTCACACCTGATGCCGGTTACAGCATGCCGGCCATGATTCAGCTTATGCGGGACAACCTGATCAAACATGGCAGACGTTTCGACTACGCTTCCATGGAACTGACCTGCGACGCCATCGAGGATTACCTCAAAGGCCCGGACTATTACCGTCATCCCGTTGGTGAAGAACTGTTCAAGCAGGCGCGCTCAAAGGCCGAGAAACTGCAGCCGTTGGCTCAGATTCCCGGAGCGCCCGACGCCATCGATATTTTCGAACTTGAACAGACCGCCAATGACGAGAATATTGTTCCCGAAGCCGTCAAGCCAGCTGATACGGAGAACGGCGGCATCATTCGACGTATCGTACGCAGGATCAAAAGAAGTGTGCGACCACAGAAGATGGAAACTGCTCCCAAGCAGGAAAGTTTCGACCACAACAAAATGGTGATCATCCCCAACGATGGATGGTGCCGTCCGTGGCGGATCATGCAACATGCCGGCAAGGCGCTCGCCGTTGATACGACCGGTCAGCATGCGGTGATGCGCGTGCGCGACGACCAGCGAAACGAGGAGCTGAGGAATCGGTTCGAACGGTTGGCGAAGCAGTTGTCGGAAGACACCACGGTTCGTCAGGCGTACCGGGACAGCCGCGGGGGGATGACGTCCTTCGAATTCTGGCACGGATATCTTGAGGAAGCGAAACGATGAGGTCAATACTGCATTCTTTGCGTATCCGTGCAAGAAAGGACACGGAGGATTCTCGCGCGGGACAGGTTCCGAAGGTGTTTTACCTGATTGCCGAACCGGGGTATCCGAACTATGGCGATGAATTGATTGCCGGCGAATGGCTTTCCTTACTCGGGAAATACTATCCGGAGATTCCGGTTGTAGTGGATTGCGCCCGACCGGGGCCTGCTGCCGTGATTCTGAAGGATAAGCACCCGCACGCCATCTTTACGGATACGCTACGCAGATTAGGCACTGAGAATCCGTTCCCCTATGACGGTCCGATCGATGACATAGCCGGTTTCGTCGGCGAGGCGTTGAACGATGAAGGCATCGCGCCGAACTATGCAAGCGGTATCAGATTGTTGCAGCATGGCGTGCGGAACATCCACATGCTTGGCGGCGGCTATATGCGGGGGGATTGGACCTGCAATTTGTCCCGTCTGGCCATCGGCCCTTGGGCACGCGAGCGGAATATACCGGTGGCTGCAACCGGATTAGGTTTGATGCCCATCGATGGCGACTCCCTCAGATTCGCGCAACAGGCGGCCAGATCATTCGATGTCTTTACCGTACGTGATGTTCAGACCCGGACCGCTTTGCTGGGAGAATCCGCGGATGATGCAGCGAATACCGTGAAAGTGGCTCCGGATGATTGCTTTGTCAATGGTTTGGAAGGCTGCTACGCTTCCCCCGAAGGGCTGCCGGATGTGATGGTGTGCATCCAATCTGATTTCGTGGCAGAACAGCAGGCCCTTTTCGAGCAGGTCGGACGCACCTTGGAGCGTTGGGGTGTGAAAAAGGATGATGCCATAGGCGTGGTGGAGTGCAATCCCCGCATCGATTACCCGATACTTCCTTATCTGTCGGAACACGGCTACTCTAATCTTCGGTTCTTCCCGATTATTGATGTATTGGAAAAGGGCTTCCCCGCCCGTGCGGGGCAACGATGGTTGTCCACACGGTATCATCCCCATATTCTCGCGGCCGCAAAGGGATGCTCGGGGTCGTTCATATCGGTTGATTCCGGCTATTACGACGTCAAGCATGACGCCGTAATGCGAATGGGCTCCAGATGGACTCAAAATTTGCTTGGTCAACCTATACCCCCGGTTGGACCTGGATTCAGGGATGAGTTTTTGGCACAGAGATATTCCGCACAGATTAGGCGAAATGTCAGTGCGATATACCCCCGTCTGGTGTGAGCTTACCGGGTGATGAGGTAAAATTAGGGTGTATTATCTCACTGCCAGAGATAAGGGGAGAGAGTCATGGTTTCTTTGGATATCCATAATCTGTTTAAAAAAATTAGCGCTATATTTACGGCTGGTGTGCTAGGCCTAACATGTGGAATTCCTGCGGCACATGCAGAGGAGCAGTATCCAGATGTAATGCTGGGAGTATTCACCAACAGCGAGGCAGATGGAACGGACACGCTCTACATGTCGTATGACGGATACCATTTTGAGAAGATAAGTCAGGCCTTTGAAAATATCAATAAAAATGATCCCGCTCGGATAGAAGCTGTAGGTTCAAAAACGGATGGGCGAGATTATAACCTTTATTCGTTCAAATGCCCCAGTATTATTTATCATGATGGATACTTCTGGATGTTGTCCAACGAGAGCAATGGTGGTAATCCAAAAGATAAAAATGCTGGAAACCTCCGCTTGGTCATTTCAAATTCAAAAGATTTAGTTCATTGGTCGGATCAGCGACAAGTACTCGTATCTGTTCCTGTTGGTGTCCCATCCAATGGCGAAGATACTAAATTTGATGCGGTGGCGGCCGATTGGGCGGTTGACCCAGATACCAACACTCCATATGCTGTAGTGAGCATGGGACGGTATGGAGCTTTCCACGGTCAAGCGGAAAAGGATACGATGAGGCCTTATCTGGTTAAGTTCTCTCAATTGTCCGCAACTAATGATCCGGCACGCGATCCAAAGCAGAATTGGGAAGGTTTCATTACTGCCAAAACCGAAATGGCACGGCCTATCAATCTTCCCAAGGACAGTAATAATCGTATCGATGGCTCTTTATTTTTTGAAAACGGGAAAACGTATTTAAGTATTAAAGAGGGCGGTATCTATAACGAGATTTGGCGTATCGACTCATTGGATGATTGCGGGAATACCCAAGCTTGGAAGTTGCTCAACGGCGATGTACATCGAGGCTATGAGGCTCCATCGTTGACCAAACTTAATGGGAAATATTATTTCTTTACTGATGAGATATCAACATGGAAGCCTAGTGCGGGCAGAACTGGTACGTATACCCAATCTTCAGGGAATCTGACGAGTTGGACTAGCGCTCAGGGTATTTTGGCCTATAGCTCCAATGGCACAGTGCTAAGCCGTCATGTCAATAATGATTGGTTGAAGGACGGCCCGAGACACGGAACGGTCATAACAGTTACTGACCCTAATGCCAAGAGGGTCATATGGCAGCAAAGAGAAGTCGCTGGCTGGACTTCAGATCTGCCTGCGGCTTCTACGTTCTCTGATGTGTATAACACTTCTAGTGCGTTGAAGAATGATCAAGGAACTCCGCATGCTTTAGATATTCAATGGCTTTCGGATACGAAGATTAGCATTGGTTGGCGTGAAACCGACGGCTTGTATGCGTTCCGTGGTATGGACACGGTGAAGCGTCAGGATATGGCTGCATTCCTGCGTCGTGAAGCTGCGCGTCGTGGCATTAGCGATGCCGCCTCGTGGAAGCCGTCATCTTCTGATTGGAAACGGTTCCGTGATGTGTCGTCTTCGACTCCTCACGCGGAGGACATCCTGTGGTTGGCGCATGCAGGAATCAGCACTGGTTGGCGTGAAACCGACGGCTTGTATGCGTTCCGTGGTATGGACACGGTGAAGCGTCAGGATATGGCTGCATTCCTGCGTCGTCTGGCGTCCAAGAATCCCGGTGGCTTTGGCGCCGTAATGCCAAAGGACGATTTCACGGATGTAACCGACGCGACCCCGCATGCTGAGGATGTGCGTTGGCTTGGCGGTTCCGGTATCAGTCAGGGGTATAAGAACGCTGATGGGAGTTGGCGTTTTGAGGGTATGACTTCGGTATATCGTCAGGATATGGCTGCGTTCCTTCATCGGTTGGACGTTCGGATGGTTTGATTTCTACAGCATCAGCATAAAAGCGGGTGAATTGAAATCCGACTGGCAATCCATCTGCTTTTCTGCATGCTCATATTTGTTGTTAATGATTATGAAGATGATGAGGCCTAGATGAAGCGTTCATTCAAGAAATATTTTGTCATAGCGGTTGCTTGTTCTACGTTGTGCATGGGTGTTGGTCCGACTGCGATGGCACAGGAGAATAATAATGCGTTAGAGGCGGTGTCGACCTTAGCTGTCCGTCAGACTAAATCCACACCTGGCTATAACCGTGACTTTTTCCAATGGAACAAATTCGATGAGGATGGGGATGGTTGCGACACTCGCAATGATATCCTTGCCCGAGATCTTGATAACGTTTCCAAGCAAGATAAATGTGTGGTGCTTTCAGGAACTCTCGATGATCCCTATACCGGTGATCATATTGATTTCTATCGTGGGCAATCAACCTCTTCTGAAGTTCAGATTGATCATATTGTGGCTTTGTCTGATGCATGGAATTCAGGAGCGAACCATTGGGATGAATCGGAGCTCCGGACTTTTGGCAACGATTCTTATAACCTGGCCGCAGTTGAAGGAACTGCGAATATACAAAAGTCGGATAGTAGCGCTGATGAATGGTTGCCATCTAATGCTGCTGCTCAATGTTTGTATGTGGCTACACAAGTTGGAGTGAAGGAAAGATATGCTTTAACGGTCACGCAAGCTGAAGCACAGAAGATGCGGGAGGTGCTTAGTGCTTGTCCTGCGCAAAGTGTTCCTCAAATCAACGGTCCTGGGTTAGTCAGACTAGTTGAACAAAAGGGAGAATCTAAGCATGGATATCCATTTGTCGATCAAGGAAATGTTGTTGCTGATGATGAAACACGTGAGTATCGTGGTATGAATCCTGTCGTTCGTCAGGATATGGCTGCATTTTTATATCGATGGGCTGGAAGTCCGGATTATACGCCTTCGAATGCGGATAAGGCTCGTTTCCGTGATGTGGATGGATCTACTCCGCATGCGAAGGAGATTTGGTGGCTTGCCTCCACCGGTATTTCCGAAGGGTGGTTGGAGTCGGATGGATCCCGTACTTTCCGTGGTATGTCTCCTGTGACTCGTCAGGATATGGCTGCATTTATGCGACGTCTTGTGGGCGATTATGGTCCTATTCCGTCAAAATCAATCGTATTTCGTGATGTGGATGGGTCCACTCCGCATGCGAAGGAGATTTGGTGGCTTGCCTCCACCGGTATTTCCGAAGGGTGGTTGGAGTCGGATGGATCCCGTACTTTCCGTGGTATGTCTCCTGTGACTCGTCAGGATATGGCTGCATTTTTATACCGACTTGCAGGGTCTCCTAATCGTGGACTTGACTCAGATGGGGCATTCATTTATTCATATTTTCGTGATGTGGATGGGTCTACTCCGCATGCTGAAGATATTTGGTGGTTGGCTTTGAAACGGATAAGTACAGGTTGGCTGATTATTAGTCCTTCTCCGCAGCCTGATCAGGTTTATTATAAAAACTGTGCAGCAGTAAGGGCTGCGGGTAAAGCGCCTTTGCATAGAGGGGAGCCGGGTTATCGTCCTGGGCTTGACCGTGACAATGACGGAATTGCATGTGAGTAGTGCTTCAGATAGGTTTGTATATTTGTATAGTTGCTGTTGTTAAATGAACTTTCGAAGCATTAGTTAGGATAAGGTGGTAGACGGATGCCGACTATGAAATTTGCAAATATCCTTCTGGAGACGAATCCACGCTCTGTCGCTTATCCGGCGTTATACTGCCGCTCCGATCAGCCTGTCGTTTTCGACGATCAACTTGGCGAGTGGAAGATGTTCAGTGCGGGAACCTTCGACTTCAGCACGTATTTCAATTCCTTGTCTGTGATGAAATTGCGTAAGTATACGCGTGCGACGAGTTTCACGCTGCATCTTGAACTTAAAGGTGCTGCATGTGAGGTACAGCAGACCATGGGTGATGCTTTCGCACATGATCCGCTGCCTGTCGAAGGGGCTTCGAAGGTACTGAGCGCTTCCGGTGACTGGCAGGTTGTCAATCTGCCTCTTACTGTCACCGAAGATATGGTGATTGTCGGCTTCCTTATCAAGACGGACGGCGCGGTCGCCATCCGCAACAGCTACTACGAGCTTGGCATCGATGGCGTTTTGAACGACGTTGAGCTGGTGCTGTCCACCACCACTTTCAAGAAGGAAGCGTTCATCGAACGCAACATTGGCCTAGTCAAGGATCAGATTATTAATTCCGGTGATCCGATTGCCGATCATTTCCATATGTATGTGATTGATAATGGCCGCACTCTTGACGCCGAAAAGCTGAGTGGAAACCGCGTCCAGGTTGTGCCGAACGATAACGTCGGCGGCGCCGGCGGCTTTACCCGTGGCATGATCGCCGCCATGGAACAGGATCCGAAGGCCACGAACATTCTGCTTATGGACGATGATGTCGCGGTCTCTCCGGAAAGCATCAAGCGTACCTATAATCTGCTGCGCATTCTTAAGCCCGAGCGTCGCAATGACATGATCAGCGGTGCGATGTTGAACTATGAGGTTGGTGAGGACCAGTGGGAGGACATCGGCAACATGACCCAGCAGGGCACCTTTGCCGGTTGCAAGCCGCCACTGCGTCTAACTTTGTTTGAAGATTTGGTATACAACGAGATGTACACGCCGACCAAGTGGCAGCGGAACAACATGTATGCCGCGTGGTGGTACTGCTGTATTCCGATTTCCGTGATTGAGAAAAACGGCCTTCCCCTTCCCGTGTTCGTTCGCTGCGACGATGCCGAATATGGCATTCGTTGCAAGACCGGTTTCATTACCATGAATAGCCTCTGCGTGTGGCATATGTCGTTCTTTGAGCGTTATAACGCGGCGGTGGAACGTTACCAGACCACTCGTAACACGATGATCGCGCAGGCGACGTGCGGCATGGCTCCGAAGGCCGATTTCATGTATGAATTGCACAACAATATCCGTCTGGAGCTGAAGAAATTCGGCTATGCCAACGCCGAGCTGTGCCTTGATGCTTTTGAGGACTTCCTGAAAGGACCTGAATTCATCAAGAAGCCCGGTCAGGCGGAGAAGAGCTTCATGGCCGCGAACCGCAACAAGGAACAACTCGTGGATTTCGTGACTCTTCAGTCTCAGATTGACGCCGATGCCGAATTGGATGGTCTGCGCATCAAGGACATCGACCGTCAGCTGATTGATGGGGATAAGCCGCGTAGCCTGCCTGAGCGACTGGAAGATCTCATCACTGACAACAACCAGCGCTATTTCAAGAAAGACGGCACAGGCTATGCCGTCATCCCGCTGCAGGGATGGCTGTACCCGGCCGGCGCGATTCGTGGAAAGCATAAGCTCGTTGTTCTTGACTGGTACAACCGCAAGGGTATCATCCGCACCAAGGATGTGAAACGCTATCAGGAGATCAAGAAGCGCTATGCAAGGGATCTCAAGTACTACAAGGCGAATATCGAGCGTCTTCGTAAGGAATACGCCGCCGCCCGTAAGGAACTGACTTCGGTGAGGTACTGGAAGCATTACCTCAAGATGGACTGATAACGGGTGATACGCTGTGCAGGAGCTTGCTTGTTTCAAGTGCCTGCACAGCTTTTTTCGTTTGAAAACAACTTGAAATATCAACAAGTAAAAAAGATTTTTTGTTTCCAAACAGTGCTGATTTTTTGCCTCCTATCCCTAATGGAACGGGCACTGATAAGATACTACTTGTGAAACAGTTGGCGAAAAAAATAAGAAGCAGGTACGGGTATGCGTGGACCGTGCTGCGGGGTTTAGTAAAAACAGATTTCAAGCTACGTTATCAAGGGTCTTTTTTGGGAATTGCCTGGTCGGTTCTGAAACCATTGATGATGTTCTGCGTGATGTACGTGGTCTTCGGCAAGTTCCTGCGCATGTCGGATGGAACTTCCACATATCCTGTGGTGTTGCTGTTGGGCATCAGCTCGTGGCAGTTCGTCACCGAATCCACTAATGTGGGGTTGCGTTCCGTTGTTGACCGCGGTGATCTGCTACGAAAAATCCATTTCCCCAACTACATTGTGGTGGTTTCCGCAACAATCGGCGCATTGATCAGCTACGCTATCAATCTGGTGGTCGTGTTCGTCTTCGCGCTTATCGCACATGTGAAATTCACCTGGCGTGTTATTCTGCTGCCGTTCAGCATCGTCGAGCTGTATGCCATTACGTTGGCTCTGACGTTGCTTATGGCGACGATGTACGTTTACTTCCGCGATATCGCGCATATCTGGGAAGTACTTCAGCAGCTGGTGTTCTACGGCATGCCTATCATCTATCCGCTTACCTACGTGACCAACCGTGGCGGTTGGATTGCCGATGTGGCACGCCTTGAACTGTTGAATCCTTTTGCGCAAGCCATTCAGGACATTCGGCATAATTTCATTGCACCGGAAACGCAACCGACAATTTGGAATCAGTTCTCTAATTGGGGGGTTTGGCTTTTCCCCTTAATCCTTACGGCCGTTTTGCTTTGGCTAGGTATTTATCTTTTCCGTCGTAATAGCCGTAAATTTGCGGAGGTCATGTGATGTCTGAAGAAAACAAGTCGGTAGAATTCGATTATTCCAAGAAACCGGTTGTTCTTTCAGCGACGCATGTCTCCAAGAGCTTTAAGCTGCCGACGGAGCAGGCGACTGGCTTGAAGCAGGCTGTCATCAACTGGACCAAGGGCATCAAGGGCTATAAGAAGCAGACGGTGCTTAAAGATGTCAGCTTCGAAGTGCATCAGGGTGAGTTCTTCGGTATCGTCGGGCGCAATGGTGGCGGCAAGTCGACGTTGTTGAAGCTGATCTCCCAGATTTATTACCCCGACGAAGGTGAAATTCAGGTTCACGGCAAACTGGTGCCGTTCATCGAACTTGGCGTTGGTTTCAATCCGGAACTGACCGGTCGAGAGAACGTGTACCTCAACGGGGCTTTGCTGGGCTTTACCAGAGAGCAAGTCGACGCGATGTACGACGATATCGTCGAGTTCGCCGAGCTTGACGAGTTCATGGATCAGAAGCTTAAGAACTACTCCTCTGGTATGCAGGTTCGTCTTGCTTTTTCCGTGGCAATCAAGGCCCAGGGAGACATTCTGGTCCTTGACGAGGTTCTGGCCGTCGGCGATGAGGCTTTCCAGCGGAAGTGCAACGACTATTTCACGGAAATCAAGAAGGATCCGACGAAGACCGTGATTCTGGTCACGCATGATATGAGTGCCATCAAGCGGTATTGCACTCGCGCCATGTTCATCCAGGATGGTGTGGTTGCCGCGATTGGCGATCGCGAAACTGTCGCCGAGAAGTACACCCTTGCCAATCTTGAGGCGGAGGAGAAGAAACAGAAAAAGCGTAAGAAGGTCATCGCCGAGAACGAGGATGAATACCCCAATGGCCTGAATGCCCGTTGCCCGCTGCTGCGGACGTATGGTGTTTCTCCACTGATTCTGAAGAGTTCCGATACGTTCAAGTTCGCCGTCGAGTATCAGTATGACGAGCCGGGGGACTTCTATCTGGCCATTGCGTTGCATGATGTTCGTCGTGGAGGCATCACCTACGATACCGGTGCCAAGACCATCAAAATGGAAAAGCACGGACACCAGACGGTGTACTTCGAAATGCCTCTGAATCTGTTCAACGATGGCGAGTTCCGTCTGATCACGTCGCTGCGCACTCCTACGCCCGGTGACAATGCCATGACGGATGCTGTGGCGGTGGCATTGGACGAGAACGCCTGCACCTTCGTGATTCGTGACGCGCGCAACCGAAATTATGCTTTGCTCAGTGACAGAGCGATGACGATTACGCAGATTGATACGGAACAGTAAAGCTGACTGTTTCTTGTGGGGTTTTAGGATGGATATATGGCAGATAGGAGGGTGTCTCATCCATTAATAATGGGGGTATTTTTTCAAGACATGCCTGTATCGCTATGCTATCCATCCTAAGTTGTACCCTTTTTACAAAAGGTGATTTGGCATAGAGCGGCAAGCCATCTTTTTTCATGAGCATGTAGAGGGTTCTTTTATGTGCTCGAAGGAAAACGAAGCGTAGGAGAAAAAGAAGATGAGACGGAAATATCTTGCGTCGCTGCTGGCCGTTGCCATGCTCGCGGCGGGTGTTCCCTGTGCGCAGGCGGAAGAGCTGGACACGAATACCGCTGGCGTTACCGAAAGCCAGACGATTCAGGGAGAAGCCCAGAATGCTAATTCCTCCAATGAGGCTGATGATGCGCTGAGTGCGTCGGCGGATAGCCAGATTGCCGGTCGGACGGTCGAGAATATTGATAAGGGCTGGACGTTCTCCAAGGGAGATGCCAGCGTGGACGGATGGACGTTCCCTACCGGCGCTTCCGAGGGAACCATCGATCTGCCGCATTCGTGGGACTATGCGCACCCTACAATGTCGTACATCCCCCAGTTCAATCAGAAGACCGTTACGTACAGCAAGCAGCTTGATGTCGCCAAGTACCACGGGAAGAACCTGTTCATCAAGTTCTACGGTTCCAACAAGAACACCACGGTGAAAATCGATGGGCAGGAAGTGGGTACCCATGTCGGTGGCTATTCCGCCTTCGTCTTCGACCTGACCAAGTACGTGCAGGACAAGGATTCCGTTGCTCTTACCGTCAACGTGACCAATGTCGATACGGTTTCCATCCCGATCAATGTCGATTACACGCAGTTCTCGGGCATCTACCGTGACGTGGAACTTATCGCCCTGCCTAACCAGTACATTTCGACTGAGAACAAGGGCAGCTCCGGCGTCTTCGTGGACTACAAGCTCAATGGCAACAATGCGGCCGTGAGTACGCGAGTGGATGTTACGAACAGGGCAGCGGAATCCGCAGACCTTGTGCTGAAAACGTCCATTTCCGATAATGCCGGAAATGTTGTGAGCGAGACGAGCTCCAACATTCAGGTCAATGCTGGAGCCGAAGCCTTCGAGCAGAAGCTGGATCAGCAGGTCGCCAATGTGCATCGTTGGAACGGTCGTTCCGATCCCTACCTGTATACGATGAACGTCTCCCTGCAGGATGCTGCAGGACATGTGCTGGATACGGAAAGCACGAAGATTGGTTTCCGTACGTTCAACGTTTCCAATGGCAAGGCCTATCTGAACGGCAAGCAGATTGAAATTCATGGCGTGGGCTACCACCAGGATCGTGAGGGTGTGGGTAACGCCGTCTCCCGCGATCAGATGGCCCAGGACATCGATACCATGCTTGATATGGGTGTGAACGCTGTTCGTACGTCCCATTATCCGCATGATCCCGCCTTCTACGAGATGGCCGATGAAAAGGGCCTGCTGGTATATTGCGAGATTCCGTACTACCTGATCTACTCGAAGGCCGATTCCTACAAGAACTCGATTACGAACCAGCTCACTGAGATGATTCGTCAGGGCTACAACTATCCCTCCATCGTCATGTGGGGTGTGCAGAACGAAGTGCGCTATAGCAAGGATTTCGCGAGCTACGGAGAGGACTTCAAGGTAACGGAGGCCGAGCTTGTCGCGTTTAACTCCGCATTGGTTGATCTGGCTCACCAAGAAGATCCCAACCGCCTGATTGTGCAGGCGAACATCGATGGCGCTGATGCGGTCAACACTTCCGCGAAGTGGAGCTCCAAGATCGACCTTACCGGCATGAACCTTTACGTTGGTTTCAAGAGCGCGGTGAAGAGCGCGAACGCCGAGGGGCACAAGAAGCTTGTCGAATCGCTGACCGCCAAGATGAACAACTATCAGAAGGTTCTTGGCGCCGATTCGATGATGCTTTCCGAATATGGTGCCGGCGCCAATATCGACCAGCACACGGAAGTGGACGGCTCCTTCTCCTGGAACGGTGCCGAAGACGCGAATGGTGATAAGCACTACGAGGAATACCAGTCCTACTTGCTCGAAGCGTATTGGGATTACATCCAGCACAGCAATAACGTGGCCGCAAGCTTTGTCTGGAACATGTTCGACTTCTCGTCGTACCGAAATGCCGGTGGCAAGGAACGTCTCAACACTAAGGGTCTTCTCTGCTACGACCATGTGACGAAGAAGGATGCCTATTACTTCTTCAAGGCGAACTGGAACAAGAGCGACAAGTTCGTGTACCTTACCAGCAAGCGGTTCACTCAGAGGAACAAGCCTACCCAGCAGATCAAGGCATACTCGAACTGCAATAAGGCCGAGTTGTTCCTTAACGGCAAGTCCCTTGGCGAGGGTAAGAAGCAGCAGGATGGAGTGTTCGTTTGGGACAATGTGAAGCTTGCCTCCCAGACCGAGAACTCCCTCAAGGTTGTTGCCCATAATGGTTCCAAGACATACGAGGACGCTGTTGACGGCGTAACCTACGGCATGCAGTTCGAGGATGTGAATGAGAATACGCCTCATTCCGAGGACATCCAGTGGCTTGCCGACAACGGCATCACCGAAGGCTGGGTTGACGGTAACGGCAAGCGCACGTTCCGCGGCATGGACACGGTGAAGCGCCAAGATATGGCTGCATTCCTCTACCGTCTTGCCGGTTCCCCGGACTACACACCGAGCGCATCCGACAAGAACCGCTTCACGGACGTTACCGAAGACACCCCGCATGCCAAGGAAATCTGGTGGCTTGGCGCCAATGGCATTGCCGAAGGTTGGGACGACGGTTCCTTCCGTGGCATGAATACGGTGAAGCGCCAGGATATGGCCGCCTTCCTGAAGAGGCTGGCCACCAAGAACCTCGGCGTCAAGGATTCCTCTTACAACAGGAACCCGTTTGCCGATGTGGACAAGCGTACTCCGCACTACAAGGACATTCTCTGGATGGCCGGAACTGGCATCAGTGAAGGCTGGACCGAGGCTAATGGCACGAAGACCTATCGTGGCATGTCGGACGTGGTCCGTCAGGATATGGCCGCCTTCCTGCATCGTCTTGGGAACTACGCCAACACTGGTAGCGTGAAGAGCTGATGCCGCTTGCATGCGCTGAATGATGATTGGTCATTTGGCACTGGTTGTGTGTGAGCATCGACATGTGATGCAGAACCGCACTTCGATTACAAGGTTGAGAACAAATCGGCTTTGTAATCGGAGCGCGGTTTTCCATTAGATGGATTGTCTAAAGTGTGATGCATCCACTACGATGAATGGGTGAACGAAAACGGTAATAGGAGAGGAAGCATGAATCAGGAGGCTTCTATGAAGAATGCCGAATCAGGCAATACCTGGGAAACGGTTATGCGTGTCGTGTATCCGGTCAAGGATGCCGAGCAGACTCTCC
>ERZ808246.1537-NODE-1537-length-16526-cov-26.185478_pt1 | contig 16526 bp, 16 predicted proteins | sample MGYA00521083_ERZ808246 | MGnify/ENA primary metagenome ERZ808246 (study PRJEB31516, sample SAMN03275577) | gut metagenome | biome: mammalia-associated habitat; material: feces | host: Papio cynocephalus | place: Kenya | collected 2012-07-07 ...
ACCCCGTTGCGCCGGAACGGTGATGCCGTTGCGCCGGAACGGTGATGCCGTTGCGCCGGAACGCCTACCCCGTTGCGCCGGAACGGGGTGGCCGTTGCGCCGGAACGCGTGTGCGATCAGGCGTGGACGGCGTTCTTCCCCGCTCAACTGCGACGCAGGCGCAAGCCGCGACAAGAACGCGCGGGTCGACGAACGACTCCGTTTTTCGCCCGCTTGGCGAAAAACGGCAAATCCACTTCCTCCTTGAAAACAAAGGTCGCAGCCCCGATTCCAGCCTTTCAAATGCGATTTCTAGGTTGAATCCGCTTGGGGACTGCCCGTCTGCCAGGCAAAACGGACGCATTCTTTGCGCCGCGCGGCGGTTCCGGCGCAACGGGGTGGCCGTTCCGGCGCGACAAAAAGCAACCCAAGACGCGCGGAATATGGTATAATAGGAGGCATGAAAATTCTAGGAGAAAAACTGTTCGCCAAGGATGCCCAGGGACGGCTGCTGAGCCGCATCGGGACCCTCTTCTTCCGGACGCCCGGGCTTGTCACCGTTCGGGGCGTGCACGCGACGCAGCGCCTGTTGTGGATCGATACGCTGAACGCCGAACGCGCCGCCAAAGGCTTGCCGGAACTCACGCCCGAGGAGGTCGCGGCGGAGCTGGAGAATTCGGTCGATTTGATCATGACCGACGAGAACGTCTACATCCGCCCCGACCCGGAACGCATGGATTTGGCGTTCAAGGCGGACGAGGAGCTGCAGAAGTCCGTCTCCAAGCGGCGCATCCGCTATCTCAACACGCACGCGGCGAAAGTGCGCAACGCCCTGCGCGCGCGCGGCGAAAACTGGCGTATGGCGCGGCAGCCGATTTCGCAGGAGGACATGAAGCGGCTGATTCTCGATTCGCACGTCTCCATCGACCACGGGTGCATCTACTACTACAACCGCAACACCGGCACGCGCTTCCTCACCGTCGGCGGCTACGCCGAAATCGCCAAGCTGCCCCCGGCGGAATTCCGCGCGCAGATCCGGGAGGTCGTCGCGCTTTTCTCGCGCCGCAACCGCATGGGCAACCCGGAGGCGGAAGTCTTCCCGACGTCCACGCCGATCGAAATCGCCAAATCCATCCGCAGCCTCGACATCGACCGCCTGACGGACGAGGAGCTCCGGCGGGCGACGGACAAGATCGACCGCGAATGGCGCATGTCCCTGCCGGCCGACCTGCGGGACGAAAACGTGGAGAATTTCGCCTGGCGCAACGCCATGTGCGCGGTTCTGACGCGCGTGTCGAGCGCGCCCGAGATCGACGGCAGCGAGCTCATCCAGGGGCTGTCGCCGGAATTCTTCCGCCAGATCGAATGGCTGCCGGGCGCGCGCATCGACCGCGGCGAACTCATCTTCGACCCGCTGTGGGACGAGTATGCCCGCACGCGCGACCCCGAACTCGGACAGATTTGCGATCCGCGCGTGCGGAACATCATCTTCAACTTCATGCGGTTCTACCGCGATCTGCAGTACGTGAACGTGGGACGCATCGCCAATTCGCTCTCGCGCCGCCCGAACGCCGAACAGCACCGCGGCTCCGTCTACATCCTGCAGCTGAAGGAAGCGAGCCGGCTCGACCCGTACGTCGCCATCATCCGCTTCCAGAAATGGGGCGTGGCCGAACATCTGGACGAAGGCAAGGACCTCCTGCAGTCCATCCTGGAGGCGAACGACTATTCGGACTACATCATGGACCGCCGCCTGATGTGCCAGCAGCTGGGCATGAACCTGCCGCAGTACGTGGGGTCCGGGCAGTTCGCGGAGCCCTACCACGGGCGCAACCAGTACAACGGCACGACGGTGCGCGCCTACTACTTCATCCGCGCCTACATGTCGGGGACGGCGTCGGACAAGGTCCCTGTGGCGAAGTTCCGCAATCCGGCGTACGCACTGAAGTTCGCCCGGCTCATGGGCGGCGCGGCGGCTTTGGACATGATCGTCGGGCGGCTGGCCACGAAGAACGGCGAGAACATCTTCGACTGCAACTACGAGATCGTGCAGCAGGGGCCGGACGGACTGCCGGAGCATGTCGCGGTCACGGACCATGCGGGCACCTTCGTGGGCTATCTCAAGACGTTCGAGGAGCTCGTCCCGCCCTATGCGAACGTAGTGCGGCGGCGCGTCCCCTACCTGGCGGACGTGCGGGCCTTCGCCCAGGCGTATGTCACGGGCTTCAAGGACAAGCTCGCCGAAGTGCGCGGCAAGTACCTCGAGCGCCGCCGGGCGTTCGACGACCTCCTGGTGCACCGCCCGTTCGACGCGGCGGGCTCGGGCGCGTACCGGTGGGCCAAGACGCTGGAACGCCTGGCCGCGTGCGACCCGGAGGAGGTCGCGTCGCTTCTGGAGAAGGCGATCGACGCCTGATCGCATCCGCTGCATATGTGGAAGTACGTCGGCAAGCGCATGCTGCAGGTCGTCCCGACGACGTTCGGGATAGTGGCGCTTGTGTTTGTGCTTTTCAACGTCGTCGGCGGGTCGCCGGCGGAGGCGCTTCTCGGCAAGAACGCGACGGCGGAATCCATCGCCGCCTTCAACCGGCTGCACGGCTTCGACAAGCCGCTGATTTTCGCGTGGGATTCGCAATTCGTCGCGTTCGTGAAGAATCTGCTGGCGGGGAATCTGGGCTACTCGGTCGAATTGAAGGAGCCGGTCGCGTCCGTCCTGCTCCGGGGGGTGGGGCCGTCCCTTTCGCTGACGGTGCCCATCCTCGCCGGAGGGACGATCCTCGCGCTGATGCTCGCGGCGCTTTCCGCCGCCCGGCGCGGCGGTTGGGTCGACCGGGGCATACTCGTGGCGTCCACGGTTCTCATGAGCGTCAATTACGTGGTCTGGGTCCTGGCGGGGCAGTTTCTGCTCGCGTACAAGGCGGGGCTCTTCCCGATATGGGGGTATGGCGGGGCGCAGTATCTGGTTTTGCCGGTTCTGATCGGCATCGTCAGTTCTCTCGGGGTGGACGTGCGGTTCTTCCGCACGGCGATCCTGGACGAGATCTACAGGCCCTATGTCCTCGCGGCGCGTTCCCGCGGGCTTTCGACGGCCGCCGTCTTGACGCGGCACGTCTTGCGCAATGCGCTGATCCCGATCGTGACGTATGTTTCGCTTTCCATTCCGTATCTCTTCACGGGGTCGCTCCTGCTGGAGAGTTTCTTCGGCATTCCGGGGCTGGGATCCGTCGCCATCAACGCGATCCACTCCTCCGACATGGCGGTCGTGCGCGGCGTCGTGGTGATGAGCGCGCTTGTCTATCAGTTTGTCAATCTGGCGACGGATCTCGCCTACGCCGCGCTGGATCCCCGGGTGCGGTTGAAGTAGCCTATGGCGGACGTGCGCGAGGAGTGGGCGCAGGCGCGGTCCTGCGTGGGGGATGGACGGCTATCGGTCGTCCTGCCGGTCTACAACCTGGGTTCGACGATTGCGGCGAACGTGCGCGAAATCGCCGCGCTGTACGCAAAGCACGGGCTGCGCGCGGAATTGATACCTGTGGACGACGGTTCGACGGACGCCACGCGCGCGGCGCTTCTGGCGGTAGCCCGGGAATATGACGCGGCGGATGCGCGCGCGCCGGTCGTCGTCAAGCCTGTCCTCCTGGACCGCAATGGCGGGAAGGGTGCGGCGCTGCGTGCGGGATTCGAGGCGTCCACGGGCGGGTACGTGCTGTTGCTGGATGGGGATTTGGACATCCATCCGGCGCAAACCGGGCGGTTTTTCGCTGAGATGCGTGCGAAAGACGCGGATATCGTGGTGGGATCCAAGCGGCATCCGGAATCGGTCGTGCAGTATCCCTGGCACCGGCGCATCGTGAGTTGGGCATACTTCACGCTCGTGCGGCTCGCGATCGGCTTGCCCATAACGGACACGCAGACGGGGATGAAGCTCTTCAAGCGCGGCGTTTTGGGCGAGGCGCTCGGGCGCATGCTCGTGAAAACCTACGCCTTCGACCTGGAATTGCTGGCGATAGCCCGGCAGAGGGGGGCGCGCATCGCCGAAGCGCCGGTCGTCATCCATTTCGGCAGCAAGTTCGGGGCTCTCAAACCGTCGACCGTCAAGGCGATGGCGCAGGATTCGCTCGCCGTCTTCTACCGGCTTCGGGTGCTGGATTATTATGCTTCCCGCACGGTTCCGCCGCCGCTTGCGCACAATCCCTTCGTTTCGGTCGTCATCGCCTGTCCGCACGCGAGCGCCGTTCTGGAGGAGTGCCTCAAGGGACTTTCCGTCCAGACGTACAGACATTTCGAAGTCATCGTCCTGCCGGATGGACCCGAACCCGCCCTCGAGACGGGTGGTCGCGTGTGCGTCCTCCCCACCGGCAAGGTGCGCCCGGCCGAAAAGCGCAACGTCGGGATTGCCGCGGCGAAAGGGGAAATTGTGGCGTTCATCGACGACGACGCCTATCCGGACGCCCATTGGCTGGAGTACGCCGTGCGGGAATTCGGCGACTCCACGGTCGGCGCAGTGGGCGGACCGGGCGTGACGCCGCCCGGAGACGGGTTTCTCGCACGCATAGGCGGGCGCGTCTACGACAATCTCCTCGTCTCGGGGAACTACCGCTATCGGTACAAGGCGGGCGGTATCTGCCGGGATGTGGACGACTATCCGAGCTGCAATCTTCTTGTGCGCAAGAGCATTCTCGACCGCATCAAGGGCTACCGTAAGGACTTCTGGCCGGGCGAGGACACGCTCCTCTGCAAGGACATTCTGGAGACGGGGGCGCGCATCTACTACAATCCGTGGGTGGTCGTCTACCATCATCGCCGGCCGCTGTTCGGTCCGCATTTGCGGCAGTTGGGGCGGTATGCCTTCCACCGCGGCTATTTCGTGAAGCGGTATCCGTCCAATTCGCTTCATCTGTCGTATTTCGTGCCGTCGCTTTTCGTGCTTTATCTGGCGGTTTTGGCGGCGAGCGTGTGGTTCCTGCCGGCTTGGGCGCGCGTGGCGGGGGTGGTTCCGCTCGGCTTTTACCTGGCGCTCGCGGCGCTGACGACATTCAGTGTGAATCCGCTCGTCTGGGCGCTCACGCTGGCGGGCGTCGTGGCGACGCACGTGACCTACGGGGTGCGCTTCCTGTGCGGACTTCTGGCGAAGAAGGCGCCCTGCGAGTTCATCGGAAAGGACCATGCCTGATGGAGACGTGGCACGATTTGCGTCCGGACCCGGTTCACGTGCGGCGGGAGCGCGAAAAGGCGCGCGCCCTGCGCCAGACGGACTGGTGGCGCGCGCAGCTGCAGAAGGGCGTCTGCCATTACTGCGGGCGGCGCGTCGGCGCGGCGAATCTGACGATGGACCACGTCATCCCCGTGGCGCGCGGCGGAAAGTCGGTCCGGTCGAACTGCGTGCCCTGCTGCAAGGACTGCAACAACAAGAAGAAGACCACGACGCCGGTGGAGCGCATCCTGGAGTCGCTTTTCGGACCGGACGGCGGCGCGGGAACCGTTTTTCCTGAAGGAGAAGGAGATCGATCATGAATGCAAATCTGTTGACGTGGGCTCTGTTTGTCGGGGCGGCGTATCTGATCGGGGGCATCCCGTTCGGATTTCTCATCGGCAAAGCGCGCGGCATCGACGTGCGGACGGTCGGGTCCAAGAATATCGGCGCGACGAACGTTTTCCGTTCCGTCGGCAAGAAGTGGGGGTTCATCGCCTTCGCCTGCGACGTCCTCAAGGGCCTTTTGCCGGTTCTCGCGGCGCGGCATTTCGCCGGGGGTGCGCCCGGACTGGCGCATCTCGCGCTCGTGACGGGCCTCGCCTGCGTCGTCGGGCACATGCTGACGCCGTACATGCATTTCAAGGGCGGGAAGGGCGTCGCGACAGGATTCGGCATGCTGATCGGGCTCGTGCCGGCGCTCGTGGGGGTCGCCTTCGCGCTGTTTGTCGTCGTGTTCGCGCTCTCGCACTACATCTCGCTCGGCAGCTGCACGGCCGCGGCGTTTCTCGCGATCGCCATCTGGTTCCCCATCCTGGGTTCCTCCGGCCTGGCGGACATCCCCCAGGCGGCGCTGGTCACGTTTGTCGCGCTTTTCGTCGTCTTCAAGCACCGTTCGAACATCGGACGGCTCCTGCGGGGGACGGAAAACAAGATTTACATATTCAAATCATGAAGACTTCGCAATTTTGGTATCCCCTGCCGCAACGGCTTGTCGCCCAGCACCCCGCCGCCGTGCGGGGGACGGAGAAGATGATGGTCCTGCACCGGGACACGGGCGTTCTCGAGCACCGTCATATCGCGGATATCGTCGAGTACATCACGCCGAACGACCTGCTGGTCGTCAACGACACGAAGGTCTTCCCGGCGCGTCTGCTCGGCAAGTGGGAGGATTCCGACGGCGGCGTCGAGGTTCTGATGATTTCCGCCGCGCCCGAGGCGGAAACCGTGAAGGAACTTGTCTGGAACTGCATGATCGGCTCGGGGCGCAAGTGCCGTGAAGGGCAGGTCGCCGTGTTCGGTCCGCATAACGAGTTGCGCGTGCGTCTTTTGAAGCCGCTCGGGGGCATCGGCATGTGGAAGGTCGAGTTTATCTGCGGGCGTCCGCTCATGGACCTCCTGGACGAATTCGGCCATACGCCCGTGCCGCCCTACGTCAAGCGCGAAGGTACGCGTGCGGAAGAGCTCGAGGACCGGGTCCGCTACCAGACGATCTACGCGAAGCACGTGGGGAGCGTCGCCGCGCCCACGGCCGGGCTCCACTTCACGCCGGAGATTTTCGCCGCGCTCGACGCGAAAGGCGTGAAGCGCGTCGCCATAACCCTGCACGTCGGGCCCGGGACGTTCCGGCCGGTGAAGGCGGAAAACATCGAGGACCACCAGATGGACTTCGAAGCATTCACGGTCACGCCCGAGGCGGCCGACGCCATCAACGCCTGCAAGGCGCGCGGCGGTCGGGTCTTTTGCGTTGGTTCCACGACCGTCCGCACGCTGGAGACGATCGCCAGCCGCCCGGACGCGGAAGGGCAGCCGCTCGTCGTGCCGGGCTCGGGGGCGTCCAACATCTTCATCTACCCGCCCTACACGTTCAAGGTGTGCGACTGCATGCTGACGAACTTCCATCTGCCGCAGTCGACGTTGCTGATGATGGTCTCGGCTTTGGCGGGCCGGGAACGGATGTTGTGCGCGTACGCCCTGGCGATTCGCGAAAACTACATGTTTTTCTCCTATGGGGATTGCATGCTCATCGTCTAATATGCTACAATATACGCGATGACACCTATTTTTGTACCGAAAGACCGAAAATCGCTCTTCCGCCAGTTTCTGGGCGGAATGTACGATGCCGTCGTCATAACCGACCCGAACGGACATATCCTGGAAATCAATCCGCGCGCGAAGGAGTTCTTCGGCTACGAGGAGGAGGAGTTGGTGGATCGCCCCGTCTCGTTGCTTGTCCCGGGGCTGGCCGCCGCGGTGGTGCAGCGCATCCGCTGCGGGCTCGAAGCCGACCGCCACATCATCGTCGACGCGAACGGCCGCGCCAAGGACGGGGCGAAGTTCGCCTGCGAGATCGCGGTTTCCGTCATCGATTTGGCCGACCCGGACGATTTGGTGTTCACGATCCGCAACATCGAGCGGCGCCGGAAGGTGCGCGACATGCTCCGCGCCAAGGAGAATGCGTTCCGGCTGGCGCGCGAAGCCCTGTTCGTGTGCGACGCGTCGGGGACTTTCACGTACGTCAACCCGGCGTTTTGCGAAATGTTCGGTTTCGCCGCGGAAGAGGAGGCGCGCGAACATGCCTTCGCGGAATTGATGCCGGACGAACCCCTGCCCGCCAATTTCCGCAAGGCTCTCGCGGGCGAAAAGACGACGGTGGACATTGTTTCGGAAGTGGAAGATTCGGACGCGTCCGAAGAGATCGTGGTGACGCTCGCGCCGAACATGGTCGGCCGGAAAGTCCGCGGCGTCGTGGGCAGCATTGTGAGGTCGGAATGAAAAGACAGGCTCCACGCCATGCGGCGGGACTCGTTTCGCTCGTCGTGAACAAGCCGGACGCGAAACTTCTGCAGGACTTCCTTGTCCAGAAACTGGCGCTTTCGCGCCGCACGGCGAAGGCCGTGATAGACGGGCGCAGCGTCTGGGTGAACCATGCGTGCATCTGGATGGCGCGGCACCAGTTGAAGACGGGCGATGTCGTCGAAGTCCCCTCCGCCGTGGTCAAAGGCGCCGTGAAACAGAGCGCGCGCACGACGGGCCCGGGCGCGCCTGCCGCGCCCGGGCCGGCGAAACGCCACGTCCGCGTCCTTTGGCGGGACGACGCCTATCTCGTGTGCGACAAGCCGGCGGGGCTTGTGACCTGCGACGACCCCAAGTCGGTCGAGGCGATTTTGCGCGAACAGGAGAAGATACCGACGCTGGAGGCGGTGCACCGTCTCGACCGCGACACGACGGGCTGCCTGCTTTTCGCGAAGAACCACGCCGCGCTCGTGGCGGCGGTGGAGGTCTTCAAGACGCACAAGGTGACGAAGGTCTATCGCGCCATCGCCGTCGGACGCTTCCCCTATGCGCATCTCAAGATAGAAAAGCCGCTGGACGGGCAGCGCGCCGTTTCGCAAGTCGTGCGCGAAGCGACGGGGCCGGACGCGAGTTTCCTCAAAATCAAGATCGACACGGGTCGCACGAACCAGATCCGCCGCCACTTGGCGTCCGTGCGCGCCCCCATCCTGGGGGACCGGGTTTTCGGGCTCAAGTCGGCGCGCGATCCGCGGTTCATGCGGGTTCCGCGGCAGATGCTGCACGCCGCGACGCTCGAACTGCCCAATCCGTTGAATCCGCACGAGCAAATCACCGTGCATTCCCCCTTGCCGGCGGACTTCCGCGCGACGTTGCGCCTCTTTGACATGGGAAAATGACGAAAAGGAGCGAAAAATGAAGAACAACTGCGTTTTCTGTGCAATTGCCGCGGGCGAAATCCCGTCCTTCAAGATTTACGAGGACGATTTGGTGTTGGCGTATCTGGACATCAACCCGTTTACGGAAGGCCATACGCTCGTCATCCCGAAGGCGCATTCGGAAGGCTTGCTCGACACCCCGGCGGACCAATTGGGCGAAATTGTGGCGCGCGTCCAGAAAGTCGCCGCGCACCTCAAAAAGGCGCTCCCCTGCGAAGGCTTCAACATCCTGCAGAATAACGGCGAAGCGGCCGGCCAGACGGTCAAGCATCTGCACTTCCATATCGTGCCGCGCTACGGAATGGGTCCCATCGTCTTCGAGAACAAACCGGGCGACAGGACGCATTTGGCCGAACTCGCCGCGTGTTTGCGCATGGATTGAAGGGCAAGTAGCGCGTTCCTCCCGGATTCGGGGGTAACGTCCGCGCCGGAACGCCTGTGCCGTTGCGCCGGAACGCCTGTGCCGTTGCGCCGGAACGGTGATGCCGTTGCGCCGGAACGCCTATGCCGTTGCGCCGGAACGCCGCGCAGGGTATTGGACCGACGAATCCACAAAAACGCCGCGGCTCGATCGAACCGCGGCGCTTTTACGCAAGGTCGTACGCTTGTGCGTTTTATTGGATCTCTATCTTCTTTGCCTGCGTTTCGGGGCGCTTCTTGACTTCCACGGTCAGGATGCCGCTCGCCAGTTTCGCCGACAGGGTCGTGAGATCCGCCAGTTCCGGCAAATCCGCGCTCATGGCGTAGTTTGCGCGCTCGAATTCTGTCGCGACCGGACGGAATCCGGCCGGATTCTGGTATTTCGAGCGTGTCCTCAAGGTCAACGTCTTGCCTTCGACATGCAACTCCGCTTCGTCCTTGGCGATTCCGGGCAGTTCGACCTTCAGCTCGTAGGCGTCCGGTTTCTCGGAAAGCACCGCCACCGGAACCAGATATTTCTCTTCGTTCATTTCAAGTCTCCTTTCTTCTTTAATGATGAATGGTGCTCAGTCCGCGATTTCGATATGCCGCACCGTCTCCTCCACGACTTTCGGCAACTCCACGCGGAGGATGCCGTCGGTGAATTTGGCGTTGGCCTTCTCGGGATCGACGCGGAAGGGCAGTTCCAGCCGGCGGCTCCACGCCGGGCGCGTCTCGACAGTCTTGCCGGCGGCGTCCTTCACCTCGGCGGGTTTGTCCGCCACGGTGACCGCCTGGGGCTCGAGCGTCAAACTCACATCCTTGCCCGTCCGTCCCGGCAATTCCAGATCGATGATCGCCGCGTCTTCGTCCAAGAAGACGTTGACGGGCGGGAAGTGCCCGGCGGCACGCGCCCGCATGCTTTTGAACGCGCGGCTGTCGACATCCAGCAACTCGTTCAGGAACCTCCACGGATTCACATCGGCAAATGTACTCATTTTTCGTTCTCCTTTCGTCCGCTTCCAAAGCGAACACCCTCCTGAACGCACGCACCGTGCCAAGGCGGGGAATCGGGCGTTTTGGGACAAAGTGCGCCAACTTGTCCCAAAACGGGTTCGTCTGTCGCGGAACGGGCCGGCTCCTCCGGACGGGCTTCCCTTCCGAAATGCCGCGGGAGGGAGGAGGAACGCCAAAGGACTGTTCCTAGGACTAGCCTTTACAGTCTGGACGCCGCGGAGACGCAAATTCCCTATTGCAAAACCGGCGGCAAAATGGTAAACTCTTGTACCTAAACTTGCGCGGACTGTAACGACTACGGTCGGGCGGTTTGGAACAACACGCCGGCGGGAGACGTCGGCAAGAAAGAAGGTTAGAAAATGAGATATGAGCAGTGGGAGGGCTTCGTGCCCGGCGGCTGGGAATCGGATATCGACGTAGCCGACTTCATCCAGCGCAACTATACGCCGTACGAAGGCGACGAGAAGTTCCTCGCCGGTCCGACGGAGGCGACGAACAAACTTTGGGGCAAACTCCAGGAACTCCAGAAGGAAGAGCATGCCAAGGGCGGCGTCCTGGACATGGACACCGACATCGTCTCGGGCATCACTTCGCACAAGCCGGGCTATCTGATCGAGGGCCTGGAGCAGGTCGTCGGTCTCCAGACCGACAAACCTCTCAAGCGCGCGTTCATGCCTTTCGGCGGCATCAAGATGGCCGAGGAGGCCTGCGCGCAGTACGGCTACAAGCCGAACGCCGAACTCCACAAGATCTTCACCGAGTACCACAAGACCCATAACCAGGGCGTGTTCGACGCGTATACGCCCGAGATCCGCGCGGCCCGCAAGGCGCACATCATCACCGGTCTGCCGGACACCTACGGCCGCGGCCGCATCGTGGGCGACTACCGCCGCGTGGCGCTCTACGGCATCGACTACATCATCGCCCAGAAGAAGGACGATTTCGCCAACATCGGCGACGGCACGATGACGGACGACGTCATCCGCCTGCGCGAGGAAGTCGCGGACCAGATCAAGGCGCTCAACCAGATGAAGATCATGGCCGCGTCGTACGGGTTCGACATCTCCAAGCCGGCGGCGACGGCGAAGGAAGCGTTCCAGTGGCTCTACTTCGGCTATCTGGCCGCGATCAAGACGCAGAACGGCGCGGCGATGTCCGTCGGCCGCATCTCGACGTTCCTCGACATCTACATCGAGCGCGACATGAAGAAGGGCACGCTCACCGAGGCGCAGGCGCAGGAGCTCGTCGACCATCTGGTCCTGAAGTTCCGCATGGTCAAGTTCGCGCGCATCGAGAGCTACAACCAGCTCTTCTCGGGCGACCCCGTCTGGGCGACGCTCGAAGTGGGCGGCATGGGCGACGACGGCCGCACGCTCGTGACGAAGAACTGCTTCCGCTTCCTGCACACGCTGGAAAACATGGGTCCTTCGCCGGAGCCGAACCTCACGGTCCTCTACACGCGCCGTCTGCCGAAGGCGTTCCGCAAGTACGCGGCGATGATTTCGGTCAAGACCTCGTCCATTCAGTACGAGAACGACGACGTGATGCGTCCGATCTGGGGCGACGACTACTCGATCTGCTGCTGCGTCTCGGCGACGCAGACGGGCAAGGAGATGCAGTTCTTCGGCGCGCGCGCGAACCTCGCCAAGGCGCTTCTCTACGCCATCAACGGCGGCAAGGACGAAGGCGCGGGGCTGACGCCGTACGTGCAGGTCGGTCCGGAGATCCCGGTCGTCGAGGGCGACTACCTCGACTACAAGCAGGTGATGCACAACTACGACATCATGCTGGAGTGGCTCGCGGGGCTGTACGTCAACGTGCTGAACCTCATCCACTACATGCACGACAAGTACTACTATGAAGCGGCGGAAATGGCGCTCATCAACACGGACGTGCGCCGCACGTTCGCGACGGGCATCGCGGGCTTCTCGCACGTGGTGGACTCGATCTCGGCGATGAAGTACGCCAAGGTCAAGGTCATCCGCGACGAAAAGGGCCTGGCGTGCGACTTCAAGGTCGAGGGCGACTTCCCGAAGTACGGCAACGACGACGACCGCGCGGACCAGATCGGCGTGGAACTCCTCAAGACCTTCATCAAGAAGATCAAACGCCACCACACCTACCGCAACGCGGAACCGACGACCTCGATCCTCACGATCACCTCGAACGTGGTGTACGGCAAGGCGACGGGTGCGCTGCCGGACGGGCGTCCGGCCAAGACGCCGTTCGCGCCGGGCGCGAACCCGTCCTACGGCGCGGAGCAGAACGGTCTTGTCGCGTCGCTGAACTCGGTCGCGAAGATCCCGTACAAGTTCGCGCTGGACGGCATCTCGAACACGCAGACGATGAATCCGGGGGCGCTCGGCTCGACGGACGAAGAGCGTGCGGAGAACCTCGTGACGGTCATGGACGGCTACTTCGCCAAGGGCGCGCATCACCTCAACGTGAACGTGTTCGGCGTCGACAAGCTGCGCGACTGCCAGGCGCATCCGGAGAAGCCGGAATACGCGCAGTTCACGATCCGCGTCTCGGGCTATGCGGTCAAGTTCATCAACCTGACCAAGGAGCAGCAGGACGACGTGATCGCCCGCACGTGCCACGACCACCTCTAAGGTTCGCGCCATGGCACAGGGAATCATCCATTCCTACGAAACGTTCGGGGCCGCAGACGGCCCCGGCGTTCGTTTTATCCTCTTCCTGCACGGGTGTCCGTTCCGGTGCGCGTACTGCCACAATCCGGACACGTGGGCGGGCAAGCCGATGGCGACGGTTTCGGCGGACGAGGTTCTGGCGCGGGCGCTGCGGTACCGGGAGTACTGGGGCGCGACGGGCGGGATCACCGTCTCGGGCGGCGAACCCCTGCTGCAGCCGGAATTCGTCGCGGAGCTTTTCGAGAAGGCGAAGGCGGCGGGCGTGACGACGTGCCTCGACACGGCGGCGGGCCCCTTCACGCGCGAAGGCGAGAAGGGCGCGGCGTTCGCGCGGCTCTTCCGGGCGACGGACACGGTCCTTCTGGACATCAAACACATCGACGACGCGAAACATCGCGAGCTGACCGGCGCTTCCAACGCGAGCGTCCTGGACTGTGCGCGCTATCTGAACGAGACGGGGCGGACGGTCTGGCTGCGGCACGTGCTCGTGCCGGGCTACACGGACGATCCGGAATCGCTGAAGCGGCTGGCGGACTTCGTCAACCCGATGGAGAACGTCGTGCGGGTCGACATCCTGCCGTACCACACGCTGGGCGTCGCCAAGTGGCATGCGCTGAAGATTCCGTACCGTCTGGAGAACGTCAAACCGCCGACGGCGGAGAGTCTGGCTTACGCGCGTTCGCTTTTCGCGAAGGCGAGCAAGAAGTGATTGGAGGAAGATGAAGAAGGCATTGGTCACCGGGGCGGCCGGATTCTTGGGGTCGCATCTTTGCGAGCGGCTCCTCTCGGAGGGGTTCCGGGTCGTGGGGGTCGACGACCTCTACACGGGACGGCGCGCCAACCTGGCCGCCTGCGGGGCCAATCCGTCCTTTTCGTTCGTGGAAGGGGACGTGCGGCATCTGCCGGAGGTTCTGGACGCCGCCGGCGCGGGGCGCGCGTTCGACGAGATCTACAATCTGGCGTGCCCGGCGAGCCCCGTCCACTACCAGGCGCGGCCGCTCTTCACGACCGAGACGAGCATTTTCGGCGTGCTGAACTGCCTGAAACTCGCGGCGGAATGCGGGGCGAAGCTTCTGCACGCCTCGACGAGCGAGGTCTACGGCGACCCGGCGGTGCATCCGCAGGTCGAGACGTACTGGGGCAACGTGAACACGATCGGCATCCGCAGCTGCTACGACGAGGGCAAGCGCGTGGCGGAGACGCTCGTGGCGGACTCCATCCGCCAATATGACACGGACGCGCGCATGGTGCGGATCTTCAACACGTACGGTCCGCGCATGCATCCGCAGGACGGGCGCGTCATTTCCAATTTCATCGTGCAGGCTTTGGCGGGCAAGCCGATCACGATCTACGGCGACGGGTCGCAGACGCGGTCGTTCCAGTACTGCGACGATCTGATCGAGGCGTTCCGGCGGTACATGGCGCTCGACAAGGCGGCGATTCGCGCGTTCACGGCGCGGCACGGGCTCGGGGCGCCGGTCGTCAACACGGGCAATCCGGGCGAGTACACGATCGCGGAGTTGGCGCGGGAAGTCCTGCGGCAGATTCCGGAATCGCCCTCGCGGATCGTGCGCGAACCCCTGCCGGGGGACGACCCGAAGAAGCGCAAGCCCGACATCACGCTCGCGCACGAGCTTTTGGGCGGCTGGGAGCCGAAAGTCGCGCTACGGGACGGCCTCGCACGGACGGTCGCCTACTTCCGCGCACGCCCACAGGGTTGACGCCATGGCGAACGAACCGTGCGTCACGGTTGAGGAGCGGCTGGCCGCGGCGCTTCTGCTCAGCTTCGTCGGCGGCTTTACGGACGTCTACTCCTACCTCTTTCGCGGACACGTCTTCGCGAACGCGGTAACGGGCAACATGGTGTTGCTGGGCGTGAATCTGGCGGCCGGGCTTTGGACGGACTGCCTCAAATACCTTTTCGCGATCGCCGCGTACGGATGCGGCGTGTTCGCCGCGAACGTCGTGCACGCCCGGCTGGGCGGGGCGCGGCGGATTTCCTGGCACCAGTCGGTCCTGGCGCTCGAGGCGGTCCTCCTGGCGGCGGCGGTTTTCGTGCCGGTTGGCCGGGGCGACTGCCTGGTCAACGCGACAATCGCCTTCGTATGCGCCTTGCAGGTGCAGACGTTCCGCCGCGTGCGGGGGCTGCCGTTCGCCTCGACGATGTGCACGGGCAACCTGCGCAGCGGTTCGGAGGCGCTGTATCGCGGTCTGGCGGGCGAGGACGCGGCGGGGCTCGGGAAAGCGCGGCACTATTTCTGCGTCATCGGCGTCTTCATTTCGGGTGCGGTAGCCGGGGCGCTTTTGCTGAAGCGCTGGGGGGCGCCGGTCTTTATCCTGGCGCCGGCCGCCCTGGTTCTCGCGTCCGCCTTGCTGGTCACGGCGCGGCAGCGGGTTTTCCTGCGCCGTCTGCGGCGGCGGCTGGTCGCGCGGTTTACGCGTAGATGATGTCCGGCGGGGGCGGCGCGGCGAACGTGACCGTCTTGCCCGTCGCCGGATGCGGGAAGCTGATTTCCACGGCGTGCAGGAGCAATCTGCCGCGGTCGCCCTTTTGACCGTACAGATCGTCCCCGACGATGGGACATCCCAGATGCGCGGCGTGCACGCGGATCTGGTGCGTGCGCCCGGTCTCGATGACGAATTCGACCAGGCTGCGCCCGTTGTGGTGCCCGAGGACGGTCCAGTGCGTCACGGCGCGCTTGCCGTCCGGCGTGTCGCAGGCCATGCGCCGCGGATCCCAGGGTTTGCGTCCGATGGTCGTCTCGAGCGTGCCGGCCGGTTGGGGCGGACGGCCCTGCACGACGGCGAGATAGGTCTTGCGCAGGCGCGTGTGGGACTCGAAGCAGGCGCGCAGCTTCAGGTAGGCGCGGCGATTCTTGGCGAACACCATGACGCCGCTCGTGCCGGCGTCCAGCCGGTGGACGACGCCCGGACGTTCGACCGACCCCACCGTGCGCAGGGCGGGGCGCAGACGCACGAGTTCCTCGGTCAACGTGCCGCGCTCGTGGCCGGGGGACGGGTGCACGTAGCGTCCGGCCGACTTGTTGACGACGATGATGTCGTCATCCTCGTGAATGATTTCCAGCATGATATCGGAAGGTATTCTACCATTTCGGCGCCGCACCGTCAATCCCTCCCCCCCCCCCTGCGTTCTCCGCTTCTCTGCGTGAGATGAATTTAGCCGTGTAGAGTTGTAGAATTGTAGAAAATGGGGGAGCCATGTGCGCCACGCCGAAAAAATCCTGTGAATCCAGTTGGCCCTGCCTAAAAACTCTCCTCCGCACTCGCGCCCCTCTCTCTCCACGTTCTCCTGATCTCCACGGCCAATATCTGACAGACCTCCTAGTCTACACCTCTACAACTCTACACGGCTAAATCCCGATAGCCCACCCCTCTCCCAAACGATCCCCTATGGCGGGGACGAATCCGGCCGCGCGGCGTCACGAACAGACGGAATTCTCATGCCCATGAGAAAAGATTCTCGTGCCGATGAGAAAAAATTCCCCTGGGCACGAGAATGGATCGCCTGCAGACGGGAAATTGCGCATTAGCCGATTA
>ERZ808246.1538-NODE-1538-length-16523-cov-4.741074_pt1 | contig 16523 bp, 9 predicted proteins | sample MGYA00521083_ERZ808246 | MGnify/ENA primary metagenome ERZ808246 (study PRJEB31516, sample SAMN03275577) | gut metagenome | biome: mammalia-associated habitat; material: feces | host: Papio cynocephalus | place: Kenya | collected 2012-07-07 ...
GACTACCAACTTTTCCTCTTGCTATTTTACATCTTTCTTATCCCGAACTGGGGTAATTGTTCTTTGCTTTTAAGTTCTTGCAGCTCTTTTTGTCTAGATAGATATCTGTGGAATCAGCATATGACTCTGCTTGGTCAACTTTCTTTTCCTTTATAGCGACATCTCGGCGTAAGGCCCAATATTCGCAGGTGTCACTAAGACTTACGGGCTTGGTTTGACTTAAAGTTCTCTTAGCTGATGCTAAGGAATCAATTAGAATATAAAGTTGATTTAATGCGAACAGTTTTGAAAAGTTCGTTTTCTTACAATATTCATTTGATTTGATAGACGCTTTTAGTGCAAGTTTAGGTTTGTCAGTCAATAGATAGACTGCTGCCAGGTCTTGATATGAGTCTGATATCGTCGTAGAATCATGGGCCAGAAGAGCGTAGTTTATTGCGTTATTTACGATGGATAGGCAACTGTCAAGGTTAGCGTCATTATAATAAAATGCTTCTGCTAAATTTAATAAATAATAAGCCTTGTTTGACGATTTCGCTTCTTTTACCTCATTATATATTGTTAAAGCTTTTTTTTGCGCAAGCTATAGCCAGGTTAGGATTGTAGTCCCTCAAAATAACGGATTGTTGAAGTAAGGCTAAGCATTGCGTGTTATAGTCATGTCCTGCTTTTGAGGCAACGATGGATTTTTGAAAACAGTCAAGGGCTTTCTCGCTACTGTCGTTAAGTGCGTAATACCTGCCCATGTAATATTGGCATTTTGAATATAAAGAGTCGTTAGGCTTGTCCCTATACCAGCGATAGGCGGTTCCTATAAGAGAGTCGCTTTTGACGTCCAATCCACTTTTATCCTGAGCGAGTGTATAAACAAGTGCGTACATGGCTTCATCTTTAGCTGGCAAATTCAGTTTATTGACTTCTTGCAGAAGTTTCAATGCACTGTCAGCTTGTTCATTTTCAGCTAACGCCAATGCAGTGGAAATTCGTCTGTCATGTTTCTCTCCGCAAGATGAAATAGTCATTAAGAACAATGACAATATAAAATAAAGAAAGGTCTTTGTCATTTGCTGCTATGTTTTGAATGCAAAATTACAAATATTTCTTAGTTTAAAGCCATCCTGAAGGTCTAAATGTCCGATTGTGATGTGTGCTTATTCTGTGTTGATAACCGTACGATCAGATGATTTCTGTATGAAGATAAAGTCTAAAAAACAAGCAAGAACGAATGTTTGTAAGTCTTTGTTTATGAAAGTCGTATTGGTGGGATGGAAGGTCGTTTCTTTCAAAAGGCCATTAACTTTTGGTTGTCGTCACAGTTCTGCAAGAAGGCTCTTCACATAATCGCGCCCCCAATCGTCCACATGATGGCGCTGGCAACCGAGCAGTAGGATGTCGATGTCGATGCGCACGACGCCTTGCTGGCGTTCGGAAGGGGTGGAGCCAAGGGCGTGCTCGATGTCTTTCAGCTTGTTGTGGAGGGTGGGGTAGTCCATGTTGGTGTGGCCTTCAGCCACGCAGTTGAGGTAAAGGCGGTCGGTCTGCTTCCCGCCGACAGGCTTCGTCCATAGCGATGAGCTGAACCGGATGCCACTAAGAGTGTGGCGCAACAGGTCTTTCGCTGCGTCGATATGGCGTTGCGGTTCCTCATTGCTTCCCAAACAGAGTGTCACTTTTGGCATAGTTTGCAACTTTGCTTGTTCTTGTAATAATGTTTCAAAGAGAGAGACGAGGGTGCACCGTTCTATTTTTCCTGTGGTCTGTGCAGGCTTGCCGTTTTGTCCACGAGCCCCGCCTCTATGAGGAGGGGCATGATGTTGTATGCGTCGCGCCGCTCTTTCTTGCTTTGAAATGTGCTGTATCGTTTCAGCAGGTCGGGCTTGTCTTTTAGGAGCTCTTCCACCTTCTCGCTGCCGATGTAAGTTGTCTCTGGGCTGTCTGACCCGATGAGGAAACACTCCTTTCCTTTCCAGTCAAGAGAATTGGTCATGGCGAGTCCACCAATGATGCCCGCTGCGAAGGTTCCCATCATCACTTTCATGTTCTGTCCACTGCTCACGTAGCGCTCTAAGAATAGCAATTGTTTGTTGTTGTCGAACGGATAGGCCAGTGCGTAGCCGCTTCCCCATTTGGCTCCACTGTGCCTCTTGTTCCGTAGGTTGACATAGAGTGTGTCATTCATGATGAGGGCGAAGGCTTCGCTCTTCAGTATTCTGTTCAGGTTTTTGTCGGGTGACTCAAAGCGTATGGCTGTTCCTCCACTCCATTTCACTTTGCTGAGCGAACGCGTCACTTTGGCTACGTCCTTGGCGTCGGTCCACCAGCCAGCCTGGTAGTCGGCAAACGACAGGCAATACTTTGCTTGTTGGTAATGCGGTCCTTGGTCTTGAGCTAAGGCCATGGTGCTGACAAACATAAGCAAAAGGTAAATGATGCTTCTTTTCATTTGTTGTTTCTTTATTTCAGCTTTCCCGGTCCTGGGGGGCTTGCTTGGGTCGAATGTTAATATCCGCAAAATTAAAGAAAAAAATCTATATGAGGGACATTCGGGACGTAAAAAATGACAGAATCCCGACTTCGGGGAGATCCGGGGAGATTGTGCGGTGGCGTCTTGAAACAAGAGACGGAATGATGCTCCCAAATCTCGGGTAAACAAAAAACGGACAAACTATATGCTAAAAACTCTTTTCTCGCTCAATGCGAAGGTCATTGGACGAAAATAGCGAAAAACGGAGAGTTTTGTAATATGCTAAGATCCAGAGCTTTATAAAAATGGCTCAGAAACAACGCATAGAAAAGAAACTCATTTCGCCTTGATAGCTAACCTATTGAGCCCTCATCCCTGGGAGATGGCCGCTTGATACTTCATGTTTCATCCTGTCGTCAGGCAACTATCTACACACGATTCGGCATCTTTTTGCAACTCGAAGTCCTGTTTTAGGGCATCGCCTTTTGGAAAAACGTTTTTTCTTCTGCTATTTCAACAGAAATCACGAACAAACTTTATGGTAAAAAGACGCGACGATGTTTATAGGACCAAAAGTTACCCTTCTCTTGATATAGGGACTATTGGGAGGTGCCTGCTTGTTTTTATGGCATCTAAATTGCATGTTTTTTTAGAGTTTTTTTGAGAATAGACATGAGAATTAAGAATAATTGGCTAACTTTGCAAAACATTAATATTTCCTGGTGAAAGGAGCGAGAATTTTGCTAAGATGAAGTACGGATTTATCAAAGTGGCCTCGGCTGTGCCCTCTGTGAAGGTGGCCGATTGTGTGTATAACACGAAAGAGATGGAAACGATGATAGCCCAGGCAGAGGGACGCGGTGTGGAGATCATCGTGTTCCCGGAGCTATGCATCACAGGTTACACATGTCAGGACCTCTTCCGCGAGCAATTGTTGCTCGACGCTGCAGAGAGCTGCGTGATGGCCTTGCTTGATTTCACACGTCAGTTGGACATCATCTGCATCATCGGAGCCCCCGTCGTGGCGGGCGACTTGTTGCTCAACTGTGGTATCGTCATCCAGAAAGGCAAAATCTTGGGGGTAGTCCCCAAGACCTATCTTCCCAATTACAATGAGTTTTATGAGAAACGCTGGTTTGCCTCCCTGCAAGACCTGCGTGAGATGAATATCCGTTATGCGGGCCGTGTGGTGACGGTCACACCCGCTCCCCAGCTCTTCCGTACCGGCGATGGCGCTGTCTTCGGCGTAGAGATATGCGAGGATGTATGGGCACCGACGCCCCCCAGTAACCATTTGGCCTTGGCCGGCGCCGACATCATCTTCAACCTCTCGGCCTCTGATGAGCTCCTGGGCAAGCATGACTACCTGACCAGCCTGCTCTCGCAGCAGAGCGCCCGCACGATGAGCGCCTATGTCTACAGTTCGGCAGGCTTTGGTGAGAGCACCCAGGATGTGGTCTATGGCGGCAACGCACTCATCTATGAGAATGGTCGCACCCTGGCCGAGGGGCAGCGGTTCTCGCTCGAAGGGCAGGTGGTGGAGGCCCAGATAGACGTAGAGGCCTTGAGGGCCGACCGCCGTAACAACACCACGTTCGTCAACGCGCAACGTCGCATGATCGGAGAAGACATTCGTTTTGTCGAGGCCGAACCTGCGCAGTTGCGCGACTTTGTTTTGGAGCGCCACGTGGAGCCACAACCCTTCACGCCCTCCGATGAGACCATGCGCCAGGCTTGTGAAGAAATCCTCAGCATACAGGTCATGGGACTGGCCAAGCGCCTGGTGCACACCCACGCCAAGACCGTGGTCGTCGGCATCAGTGGTGGGCTCGACTCCACGCTGGCCCTGCTGGTCTGCGTAAAGACCTTCGACAAGTTGAAGATGGACCGCAAGGGAATCGTCGGAGTGACCATGCCCGGCTTCGGCACCACCGACCGCACCTATAACAATGCCATCAACCTGATGAAGGACCTCGGCGTCACCATCCGCGAGATCAGCATTGCCAAGAGTGTGACGCAACACTTCGAGGACATCGGCCACGACATGAGCTTGCACGATGTGACCTACGAGAACGGGCAGGCGCGAGAGCGCACGCAGATCCTCATGGACCTGAGCAATCAGCTCGGCGGCATGGTCATCGGCACGGGCGATCTCTCAGAGCTGGCGCTGGGGTGGGCCACCTACAATGGCGACCACATGTCGATGTACGGGGTCAACGCCTCTGTGCCCAAGACGCTCATCAAGGATCTCGTGCGCCATGTGGCCCAAACCGTGGACGACGCTTCGGCCTCAGTGCTTCGCGATATCATTGACACTCCCATCTCACCCGAACTGATACCCGCTGATGAGAATGGCCAGATCAAGCAGAAGACCGAAGACCTCGTGGGCCCCTATGAGTTGCACGATTTCTTCCTATACCATTTCCTCCGCCACGGCTTCAGCCCCCGCAAGATTTTCCTGTTGGCACAGAAAGCCTTCGGCACCAACAACGGCAACGACGCTTCCGTGGGTCACTACGACGATGGCACCATCATCCACTGGCTGGGAGTGTTCTGCCGTCGCTTCTTCAACCAGCAGTTCAAGCGCTCATGTCTGCCCGACGGGCCCAAGGTGGGATCGGTGAGCCTCAGTCCGCGTGGCGACTGGCGCATGCCGTCGGATGCGGTGTCGTCACTGTGGTTGCAGGAGGTGGAGACGCTGAAGGCTCGATGCTGAGAAATTCATATAAACAGCATAAAATTTCACAAGTCTGTAACGTGCTGTGTGGCGATAAATTACTAATTTTGCAAACATTCACATAGAACGGGGATTATCCCCATATTTATAATCTTAATTCATCAAACTTATGCAGAAAAGATTGCTTATTCTGGTTGTATTGATGGTTTGCTTCATCACATCAATGACAGCTCAGATTACAACTTCTGGTTTGAGTGGTAAGGTAACCGCCGACAACGAAGACGTCATCGGCGCTACCATCGAGGCGGTGCACACGCCCTCGGGAACCAAGTACCAGGCTGTGACCAACAACAAGGGTATGTTTACCATCAACGGTATGCGCCCCGGTGGTCCTTACACCATCAAGGTGAGCTATCTCGGCTACCAGCCCAAGGAGTTCACCGGAGTCAAGCTGGAGCTTGCTCAGACCTACAATCTGCCAGTTGTACTCAGCGAGGCGACCAATGAGCTGAAAGAGGTCGTAGTCGCTGCCAAGGCAACTAAGTTCACCACCGAGCAGACGGGTGCGTCGACCAACATCGACAATTCGATGATTGCCAACATGCCCACCGTCAACCGCTCCATCAGCGAGCTGACGCGTCTCTCCCCTTATGGCGGCAGCGGTATGACCTTTGCCGGAGCCGATGGCCGTACGGCCAACTTTACCGTCGACGGTGCCAACTTCAACAACGACTTCGGCCTGTCGTCTAACCTTCCCGGTGGCGGTAACCCCATCTCCATGGACGCCATCCAGGAGGTGCAGGTCGTCATCTCCCCGTTCGATGTGCGCCAGACCAACTTCATCGGTGGTGGCCTGAACGCCATTACGAAGAGTGGTACCAACACCTTTAAGGGTACGGCCTACATCTACCATCAGAATGAGAACATGCGTGGCGATGCCATCGACGGCAACACCATCGCCCTGGCTCGCGCCAAGGACCGCTCCACCACTTACGGCATGACCCTCGGTGGCCCGATCATCAAGAACAAGCTCTTCTTCTTCGTCAACGCCGAGTACATCAAGACACCTTCCGAGGCTGTCACATGGCGCGCCTCCGAGGACGGTGTCGGCGATTCGGACGCCAGTTTGTCTTATGCTTCCGTAGCCGACATGCAGCGCGTCAAGGATTTCGTCGCCGAAAAGTATGGTTACAATGCCGGTTCCTACACCAGTTTCCCTGCTGACAAGAGCAACACCAAGCTGCTGGCCCGTCTCGACTGGAACATCAACAACATGCACAAGCTGGCGTTCCGTTACAACTATACGAACAACGACAACTGGACGGCCCCCAACGCATCGTCCATGGACGGTGGCACGCGCTCGCCTTATTCACGCACCTCTTTATATAGCATGGCGTTCTCCAACACCATGTATTCGATGAACAACAAGGTTCATTCGTTCTCTCTCGACTTGAACAGTCGTTTCTCCGACAATCTCTCCAACCAGTTCCTCGCCACCTTCGCCAAGAAGGATGATGTGCGTGGCTCCAACTCATCAGAGTTCCCATTCATCGACATCCAGGACGGCACTGGACAGAACGTGCAGTACATGTCGCTCGGCTATGAGCTCTTCACCTGGAACAACGCCGTGCACAACACCACTTGGAACATCAAGGATGACCTCACCTACTACATGGGCAATCACAAGATCATGGGAGGCATCAACTTTGAGCACCAGATGGCCGACAACCAATACATGCGTAACGGCACCGGATACTATCGCTACCGCAGCGTTGACGACTTCATCAATGGCGCCGCGCCTGAGGTGGTCTGCTTGACCTACGGTTACAATGGCGAGATGAGCCCGAAGGCACGCGTGCAGTACAGCAAGGTTGGCATCTATGGCCAGGACGAGTGGCAGGCTACCGACAACTTCAAGTTGACTTACGGCTTGCGCATCGACAACATCTTCTTCAACAATGGTGACCTGATGACCAACAACGCCATCAAGGAGCTCAGCTACAACGGCCGTCACATCGATACTGGCAAGTGGCCTTCTTCCAGCTTGACCTTCTCTCCGCGTGTCGGTTTCACGTGGGACGTGATGAAAGACCGCAGCCTCATCGTCCGTGGTGGCTCAGGCCTCTTCTCGGGCCGTCTGCCCTTGGTGTTCTTCACCAACATGCCCACCAACTCTGGCATGGTGCAGTATCAGATGCAGCTTGGTCCCAGCACCAACTTCAACCGTCTGCCCTCTGCCGTCCGCGACTTTGCCAACGAGCATGGTTACACGTCTGTCAATGACATTCTCGCCGGCGAGTTCTCAGGCGGTCTTGTGACCGACGACAAGGGCCACGCCACCATCTCAGCCCTCTACAACAAGTTGGGCGCAATGGGCTATCCCACCACCATCACTCCTGAGGAAGGCACTGTTCCCAGCTCCATCGCTGCTGTGGACCACCACTTCAAGATGCCCCAGGTATGGAAGACCTCTGTTGCAGTCGACTATTCCATCCCTGTCGGTTTCCCGTTGACGGTGACCGCCGAGGGCATTTTCAACAAGACGGTCAATGCTGCCTCCATCTCCGACTGGAGCATGCGCGACCCCGAGAGCTTCGCCCGTTGGAACGGCGTAGACAACCGTCCTATCTTCCCCTCTGACTTCCGCACGGCTACCAAGGCCTTCGTGCTTGAGAACACAAGCCGTGGCTACGGCTGGTCTGCCATGTTGCAGGTGAAGGCCGATCCCACCAAGTGGTTGAGCCTGACAGCCGCCTACACACACCAGGTGAACAAGGAGGTGACCTCTCTGCCCGGTTCCAACGCCGAGTCGGCCTTCACGTATGTGCCCACCGTCTACGGACCCAACCGCATCAAACTGCACAATAGCATCAACACTACGCCTGACCGCTTCTTCCTTTCGGCTACGGCCCATGACCGTAGCGGCAACCACTACAGCTTGATTTATGAGACTTGGCGTGGCGGTTACAACTACTCCTACATGCTGGCCAACGACATGAACGGCGACGGCTACAGCTATGACGCCCTTTACATCCCGACTGACAAGCAGGTGGCCGATAACCAGTTCCGTTTCACCTCGCTCGACGACCAGAAGCGTTTCATGGACTATGTGCACGCCAATGGCTACCTGAAGAACCACCAGGGTGAGTATGCCGAGGCTTACAGCGTCTACAATCCCTGGGTGCATCGCATCGACGTGAGCTACAAGCACGACTTCACCGTGAAGTTCGGGCAGACCAAGCACACCCTGCAGCTCTCCATGGATGTGAAGAACCTCCTGAACCTCTTCAACGACAGTTGGGGCGTGTCCAAGTATATGAACCCCTCACTCAACGAAGGCCGTATCCTGAAGTATGACCACACAGACGCTGAGGGCTACCCCGTGTTCTCTACACCCAAGGCTGTCAATGGCGACGTGAAGACGTTCGTCTACAATCCTGTCATCGGCCAGTGCTGGTACGCCTCCATCGGTGTAAAGTATATGTTCAACTAATCCAGACACATTAAAGTTAAAGTTTGAATTTTATGAAACTGAAATATTTATTAAGTTTCGTCCTGGGCGCGCTTCTGTTTGCGGGCTGCTCGGATGACAACACAATCGGTACGCTTGGAGAGATCTCTCTCAGCAAGACTTACCTGTCCATCCCAGAGGGTGGTGGTAACGACACGGTGACCATCAACGCCGCTGCTGACTGGGCGTTCCAGAAGTCGGTGGTGATAGGCAAGGATGCCGACAAGAAGGACCTCCTCGCCGAGCTTCCCACATGGCTGACCGCCTCCACGCTCTCGGGCGAGGCTGGCAAGACGCAGGTCGTGTTCCATGCTGACGCCACCAACGGCGGCCGTGAGCAGGTGCTGCAGATTGGTGTGGGTGACAAGACCCAGTTCTTGATCGTCCGCCAGGGTTCGCTGGAGGCCGTCACTGCCACCTGCGCAGAGGTGCTGGCCGGTCCTGACGGTAAGACCTACCGCACCAGTGGCACCGTCACCGACATTGCCAACACCACCTATGGCAACTTCTACATCAACGACGGCACGGGTGAGGTCTACGTCTACGGCACACTCGACGCTGACGGCAAGGAGAAGAACTTCTCAAGCCTGGGCATCGAGAAGGGTGACATCGTCACCATAGAGGGTCCAAAGACTACCTATGGCAGTACCGTCGAGCTGGTCAACGTGACCGTGCTCAAGATCCAGAAGTCGCTCGTCAAGGTCGTCAGCTCTACGGAGAATGTCATCCCCGCTGCCGGTGGCGAGTATCAGGTGAAGGTAGCCTACAAGGGTAGCGGTGTCTATCCTGAGATAGCTGAGGAAGCCCAGAGCTGGTTGCACGTGGCAAAGACGCAGTTCATCGCCGGTGTGCCCTCTAAGATTGAGACCAACCCTGCCGACACGGCCGTGGTCACGTTCCGCGCCAGCGGCAACACGGGCGCAGCGCGCACCGCCGATGTGACCTTCACTTCAAGCAACTCCACCAACTCTTCCAGCGTGAAGGTGCAGGTGGGCCAGGCCGGCCTCTCCGGCACGAAGGCTGTGCCTTTCACCGTGGATGAGGCCATCGCCTACATCAAGACACTGGGCAACAATACGTCGGCCACAGAGGTCTACATCAAGGGCTACGTGTCACAGTTTGCCAGCAATGGCCAGTTTGGTGCCACCTATGGTAATGGCTCGTTCTGGATGTCGGAAGACGGCCAGTACAACGACGACTACGACAAGGACTTCGAAGCCTTCCGCGTCAAGTGGCTGGGTAACCAGAAGTGGGCTGCCGGAAACGGCCAGCTCGCCCCTGGAGCCGAGGTTGTGGTTTGTGCAACGGTGAAGATGTACAATGGTGTGGCTGAGACGGCCAACGGCTATGTCTACAGCGTGAACGGTGTGACCACCGACGCCAACGGCATCGGCACCGCCGCCACTCCGTTCAACGCCCTGGGCGCCATCGCTGCCGCCCATGCTGGCACGGCTGCCAACGTGTATGTCGCAGGCAAGATCTCGAAGATTGCCAACAACGGCACGTTCAACGCCAACTATGGCAATGCATCTTTCTACATCTCTTCCGATGGCACTTATGCCGACGATAAGGCCAAGGACTTCGAGGCTTTCCGCGTGCTCTATCTTGGCAACCGCAAGTGGGTAGAGGGTGACGCGCAGATTGCCGAGGGCGACAACGTGACCATCTATGGTCCGCTGACGGTCTATAACGGCACCGCCGAGACTCCTGGCAACAAGGCATACATTGTCAACTTGAATGGCCGCACCGAGTAGGTTGACTTAGTATAGACGCTTAGGGAGGTGTGTTCTCGTTCGCGAGGGCACACCTCCTTCCCATTTATAAGCTGGTTGTGATGCTACATGATGATGGAAAGTAGCAAGTTTTTTTATTGAACAAACGTTAATTTGGTTTATTATATCTAATTTTGCACCCAAAACGGGTACGTTGGCGCTAACGTGTCCCACATTATTCATCTAAATTATATCTTCTTATGTTTAAAAGATTGTTTTTCCTGCTTTCTCTGGTGCTGTTTTCCGCAGCCTCATTGATGGCGCAGGTCACCACGTCCTCGATGACAGGCAAGGTGAGCCTCAGCGGAAGCAGCGAGCCCATCATTGGCGCTTCGGTACAGGTGGTGCATGAGCCCTCAGGCACACGCTATGCGGCAGCCACCAATGCAGACGGACGCTTCAACATCCAGGGCATGCGTGTCGGTGGCCCTTACTCCGTCACCATCAGTTATCTGGGCCATCAGACCAAGACCTTCAAGAACATCACCCTGCAGCTGGGTGAGGTCTACAAGCTCGAGACCTCCCTCTCAGAGAACGCCCAGCAGCTGGGCGAAGTGGTGGTGAGTGCCACGGCCTCCAAGTTTGCGGCCGAAAAGACGGGTGCCACCACCAACATCTCACAGGCGCAGATACAGAACATGCCCACGGTCACCCGTTCCATCGAAGACCTCACCCGCATCTCACCCTATGCCAACGGCATGGGCTTTGCCGGTGGCGACGGCCGCTCCACCAACTTCACCCTCGACGGAGCCAACATGAACAACAACTTCGGCCTGTCCGACGCGTTGCCAGGTGGCGGCTCGCCCATCTCGATGGATGCCATTGACGAGATACAGGTGGTGGTCTCCCCATTTGACGTACGCCAGAGCAACTTCATCGGTGGAGGCATCAACGCCGTCACCAAGAGCGGCACCAACACCTTCAAGGGCACGGCTTACATCTATCACAACAATGAGAACATGCATGGCAACCGAGTGGACAACGTGTCACTGAGTGACCCCGGCCGCGTGCGCAACACCACCTACGGTTTCACCATGGGCGGCCCCATCCTTAAGGACAAGTTGTTCTTCTTCGCCAATGTGGAGTATAGCAAGGTGCCCATGGTGGTGAACCGATGGCGCCCCAGCGACGACGAGCATCCCGCTGATGCCAGCAACTATGTGTCGCGCACGACGGTGGCCGACATGCAGAGGGTGAAAGACTTCCTGATAAGCAAATACGGCTATGATCCAGGCTCTTACTCCAGCTTCCCCGCCGACGAGGACAATCTCAAGGTGTTGGGCCGTTTGGACTGGAACATCACCCAAGACCATCACTTGGCCGTGCGCTTCAATCATACGAAGAACACGGCGTGGAACGCCACCAACGGCACTTCGGGCAACACGGGCTACCGCCTCTATGGCATGAACCGCTTGAGCCAGTACTCCATGGCGTTCTCCAATTCGATGTATTCGCAGGACAACAAGATCACGACCGTCAGCGCTGACCTCAACAGCCGTTTCGGCGAGCACTTCGCCAACCAGTTGCTCTTCACCTACTCGAACATCGAGGATGTGCGAGGCTCCAACTCCAGTCCTTTCCCGTTCATCGACATCATGAACGGCTACACCACAGCTGCCGATGGTTCCGTGACGCAGACGCTCGAACCCTACATGTCGCTGGGATATGAGCTCTTCAGCTACAACAACAAGGTGCAGAACAAGGTTACCACCCTTACCGACAATTTCACCTGGTACGCCGGGGCGCACAAGGTCACGGCTGGTGTCAACTTTGAGCACCAGCTGGCCAACAACTCCTACATGCGCAACGGAACGGGCTACTACCGCTATCGCTCTATCGATGACTTTCTCAATGGCGCAGCCCCAGAGGCAGTGGCCGTCTCTTACGGTTACAACGGTGAGCGAGAGCCTATGGCGCAGGTGGCTTTCAACCAGTATGGCCTCTACTTGCAGGACGAGTGGAACGTGCTTGACAACCTGAAGTTGACGGGCGGCATCCGCTTCGACAACATCTCGTTTGACGATGACGACATCATCCGCAACAACGCCATTTACGCCCTCGACTTTGGCGGTCGCCACATTGACACGGGCGCGTGGCCCGAGAGCAACATCCAGGTCTCGCCGCGAGTAGGCTTCACCTGGGATGTCTTCGGAAACCGCTCGCTGAAGGTGCGTGGCGGAACGGGCCTGTTCGCAGGACGCTTGCCGCTGGTCTATTTCACCAACATGCCCACCAACTCGGGCATGGTGCAAGGCATGGCCACCGCTGTGACCACCTACAATAACGACGGCACGGTGAAGAGCCGCGACGCGCGTCTCGACCGTTTTGCGGGCTCCATCATCACCGACCCCAATGAGATTGTCGACAAGCTCGGCGCTCCCACCACCATCACGCCCGAAGAGGGTGCCCTGCCTTCGTCCATCGCAGGTGTGGATCGCCACTTCAAGATGCCACAGGTGTGGAAGTCGTCCATTGCGGTCGATTATGTCATCCCCATCAGCTTCCCATGGAGCGTGACGGGTGAACTTATCTACACCAAGAAGCTCAACGACGTAATGCTGACCAACTACAATATCAACACCGCGGACGTGGACAACTGGCAACGCCTCAGCGGAGCCGACAACCGCCTGGTCTATCCGTCGGTGTTCAACTACTACGGCAAGAACATCAACGGCGTGAACGTCAACGACGCCTGCGTGCTGACCAACACCCACAGGGGCCACGGCATGACCTTCAACTTGACCACCAATCTCACGCCGATAGACAACCTCGACCTCATGGCCGCCTACACCCACACCGTGATGAAGGAGGTGAGCGGCATGCCCGGCAACAACGCCACCTCTGCGTGGGCGGGTCTCTACACCGTCGACGGACCCAACCTGGCCGCGGTGCAAAACTCCTACTATGTCATCCCTGACCGTTTCATTGCCAGTGTGAGCTACACCTGGAAGAAGCACGACCACTTCTCGCTGTTCTACCAGGGCTATAGCCCCGCAGGCTACACTTACTACTACAAGGGCGACCTCAACGGTGACGGCATATCCAACGACCTGATGTACATCCCTCGTAACGATGATGAAATCCAGTTCTCGTCTGACGCGGACCGTGTGGCCTTCTGGAAGTATGTTGGCCAAGATTCCTATCTGAAGAAGCATAAGGGCGAGTATGCCGAGGCTTATTCGGCCCGCGCTCCCTGGGTCCACCGCTTCGACTTCGCTTGGAAGCACGACTTCACCCTGAAGACGGGAGGCGTCAACCACAAGCTGGAGCTCTCGGCGGCCATCCACAATGTGGGCAATCTCTTCAACTCCAAGTGGGGAGTGGAGAAGAACATGGCCAACTCCGGCAATGGCCAGATTCTGAAGGTGGACAAGGTCGTCAACGGCCAGCCTGTGTTCTCCATGAACAGGGTCAACGGCGAGTACCCCACCGAGACCTGGTCTTTCAACAAGTCGTTTGACCAATGCTGGAGCATGCAGGTCGGTGTGAAATACTACTTTAACTGATCCGGATGCCTCACCCGAAGGCCAAAAGAAAACAAGACCTTAAAGCCCAAACTCCAAGGAGCTCACACGTGCCACTTGGGAGTTTGGGCTTTTTGTTTGAGATGGTTCTGCCGTTAGACCATCACGCATATCGCAACCACCTTAATGTAACCTGTAACCTTGTAATTTTGTAGCCTTTTAGCAAGCCTGGCCTACACTCAGACTTTCTGCTTGCATGGCCTAATAGACCCCAAACACATGCCTTCTTGTAAGCGTGGCGCAACCTATAAAAACGGCAGCGGATTCAAGAAAGACGAGCGGCAGCCAATTATGTTGAATCCGAAACTTAAGGTAGTAATATTATGCATATTAAAGAAATAGCATATACGATTATACTATCATTCATATTTTAAATTATTATCATTAGCAATGTATTATGTTGAGTATTACAAGCGTCAGCTCAAGGAGTTGCTCAGCAACTATGGCGACATCTTCGAGGTCTGGTTTGACGGTGCCAACGGTGGCGACGGATGGTATGGTGGCGCTGCGGAGAAACGAACCATTGACCGCAAGAACTACTATGAGTTTGACAAGCTCTATCAGATTGTTGACAGTCTGCAACCGAAGGCTATCATCTTTGGCGATGGCGGTCCCGGTTGTCGTTGGGTCGGCAACGAGAAAGGATTTGCTGGCGAGACCTGTTGGTCTATGATCCCGTCAAACACCATCTATCCGGGTTACGAGAACTCCAAGCAGCTGCAATATGGCTGGGAGGATGGCGACCAGTGGACTCCTGCCGAGTGCGATGTATCCATCAGACCGGGATGGTTCTATCACGAGACAGAAGATTCCAAGGTCAAAACCGTTGACGAGCTTTGCGACCTTTACTATAGAAGTGTAGGACACAATGCCACTTTCCTGCTCAACTTCCCTGTTGACAAGGACGGTTTGATACATCCGAATGACTCCGCCAATGCAGTGAACTTCCACAAGAAGATACAGCAGGAAATGTCTGTCAACGTATTGAAAGGTGTCGCTCCGTTTGTTGACAGCAACCAGGGCAAGCATGTCGGCAAGAACATTACCGACGGGCAATACAACACTTATTGGGCATCGAAGAAGACGAACGGCGCAAGCATTCAGTTCCGTCTTGGAAAAGAAAAGGAGATTTCCCGTCTCTTGCTTCAGGAGTACATCCCATTGGGACAGCGAGTAAAACAGTTCACAGTTTATTACCTGCAAGACAATAACTGGGTGAAGCTCAACCAAAAGGAGGAGACAACGACAATCGGCTACAAACGCATTCTTCGCTTCGACAAGATTAAGACCAACGGCATTCGCATCGTATTCGACAGCGCAAGGGCTTGTCCGTGCATCAACAATGTAGCAGCATACTAACTTTTCATTAACTCTCAACTATTCATTCGTGTCCGTGATGCCACTCGCTTGACATTGCGGACACATTTTCTTTTATGATGGTTATGAAGAAGAAATTGATAATAATAACAGTCTTGGTTGTCGCATTGGCTACATCTTATATTGTATGTGGCACAGGACAAGGTGATGCTGGTATTGATTCGATAAAAGTCGAAGAATATACGGCAGTTTTGGAAAACAGAGTTAGCTTGGATTCCATTGCAGGAACATATTGCGGTGAGTTACCGCCTAATGTTGAGACCACACTCACATTAAACACTGATGGTACCTATCTGTTGACACGGACATTCAAAGAAAAGCAAAATGAACAGGAAAGGTTAAGAGGTACCTTCCAAGTGCTTGACGGCAACATCTTGATGCTTGTACACCCTTCGAGTGGTGATAACATATTCTATAAGGTGAGGGATGGCAACTGTATCATTCTGATAGACTCGTTCGGTAACGAACCCCAAAAAGAGGTTAGGAAAAACTATATCCTGAAGAAGAAAGGATAAATTGGGAGTGGAAATAAGAGTGTTAACTATAGAACGGTAGTCTGACAAAGTTATTTTACTCTCTGTATTGAAGAAAAAGCACTCACAATAAAATCCGTCTTAGAAAGTTCCTATTTCTGATTTTATTGTGAGTAATCTTACCTGCATAAACTTTATGGCTTTTCTAACAGGTTATTAAAATAGTGATAGATTCAACATCTTTTAAATAGAAAAATCCATGTGGTGATCCAAGCAATTATGTTTTCATACAACTATATTATCATCTATTCTCGTAATCACACAAATTATTGACACCTATTAAAATAAAAAATGTCTCCACTTGATAAACTGTCTTTATCATTATAAGGGAAAAACAATAGATTTGGTATAGAATCCTTTAGTTCAAATATAGACCTACTTTTTGTTTCATAATTATATAAACAAAGAGTATTTGATGTAATTTTAATCTTGTAAAAGTTGTTCAATCCGGTAAATTCTCCATATAATTTTCCCTTTAAGAACAATCTTATAGAAACTGCCGCTCTTTGTGAATCTTGATACTGACCTGACAATATTTTTTGTTGTATTACTTTAAAATTATTTTTCTTAATTTTTAATGAACCTAAATACTTGTACTCATAATCATTAGTTAACTGAAGTTTCCCACCCTTAGAAAGATGGCGTAAAATAACAGTTTTTCAAAA
>ERZ808246.1539-NODE-1539-length-16512-cov-16.060704_pt1 | contig 16512 bp, 15 predicted proteins | sample MGYA00521083_ERZ808246 | MGnify/ENA primary metagenome ERZ808246 (study PRJEB31516, sample SAMN03275577) | gut metagenome | biome: mammalia-associated habitat; material: feces | host: Papio cynocephalus | place: Kenya | collected 2012-07-07 ...
GATGACATGCTGTAAATTCACCCAAAGGTACAAAGAACGAAAGCAATTCACAACACTCATAAGCTATTGCTCTGTTTTTCCTGTGCTGTAAATTCACCCAAAGGTACAAAGAACGAAAGCAATTCACAACATAATCATTATGAACATGAGTCGATTTATAGCTGTAAATTCACCCAAAGGTACAAAGAACGAAAGCAATTCACAACCAATGCGAGTCTTCACCCCATTGCGCAGATGCTGTAAATTCACCCAAAGGTACAAAGAACGAAAGCAATTCACAACCAATACCAAACAATACGCAATATGAAGTCAGCTGTAAATTCACCCAAAGGTACAAAGAACGAAAGCAATTCACAACACCTTGCCAGGCCACTCTTCTTGGCCTTAAGCTGTAAATTCACCCAAAGGTACAAAGAACGAAAGCAATTCACAACTTCCCACGCCAATTGCTCAATATGGCTGGGGCTGTAAATTCACCCAAAGGTACAAAGAACGAAAGCAATTCACAACTGTCTTCTGTCAAGCTCCCTGTCGGCAGCCGCTGTAAATTCACCCAAAGGTACAAAGAACGAAAGCAATTCACAACGTGATTTCTTCAATCCTGCTACGCCTGATAGCTGTAAATTCACCCAAAGGTACAAAGAACGAAAGCAATTCACAACTGCTCGTCCAAAACTTAGACCAGCCGCTGAGCTGTAAATTCACCCAAAGGTACAAAGAACGAAAGCAATTCACAACGGATAGTCACGACGACGAAGAACACAAGACGCTGTAAATTCACCCAAAGGTACAAAGAACGAAAGCAATTCACAACAGTCCCACCGTTCGCACACCTTCAGGAACGGCTGTAAATTCACCCAAAGGTACAAAGAACGAAAGCAATTCACAACAGACCTCAACAAAGCCTTCAAATAAGACATGCTGTAAATTCACCCAAAGGTACAAAGAACGAAAGCAATTCACAACGAAGCGTCTCCACGCTATCCAGCGGATTGCGCTGTAAATTCACCCAAAGGTACAAAGAACGAAAGCAATTCACAACTTAGGACTTCGTAAGCAGCGAGCAGAGATTGCTGTAAATTCACCCAAAGGTACAAAGAACGAAAGCAATTCACAACGATGATGCAGTCTTACTGCTTCGACAATTTGCTGTAAATTCACCCAAAGGTACAAAGAACGAAAGCAATTCACAACTATTGCATTGATATGATTCAAGGCAACCGTGCTGTAAATTCACCCAAAGGTACAAAGAACGAAAGCAATTCACAACGACGACGAAGTCACGGAGATCGGACACCTGGCTGTAAATTCACCCAAAGGTACAAAGAACGAAAGCAATTCACAACCCTTGCTATTTATTTTAGTTCTTGCGCTAGCTGTAAATTCACCCAAAGGTACAAAGAACGAAAGCAATTCACAACCAATTTCTACGTATGCCGTTCCCGTAAATGCTGTAAATTCACCCAAAGGTACAAAGAACGAAAGCAATTCACAACGGCTGCCACAGCGAGCCGTCAGCCAACTTCGCTGTAAATTCACCCAAAGGTACAAAGAACGAAAGCAATTCACAACATTCAAGGACTGCATGTTAAATAGTCTTGAGCTGTAAATTCACCCAAAGGTACAAAGAACGAAAGCAATTCACAACCATATATTTTTCTGCTTTGTCGCAGATGGGCTGTAAATTCACCCAAAGGTACAAAGAACGAAAGCAATTCACAACCAACGTCAACGAAATGGAAACAGTTTAGAGCTGTAAATTCACCCAAAGGTACAAAGAACGAAAGTAATTCACAACGCAAAGTTTAACAATTAAAATTAATTTATTGCTGTAAATTCACCCAAAGGTACAAAGAACGAAAGCAATTCACAACGGCAAGTATACGGACGTCGTCATAATATTTGCTGTAAATTCACCCAAAGGTACAAAGAACGAAAGTAATTCACAACCTTAGCCATGAACATCTTGGCGATAGTCAACTGCGCCTCAAGGCCAAGGCCGGAGACCTCTTGCTCCTGAGTGGAGACCCTTCGCCACAAGACGTATGGCCTTGAGTCTCCAATCGGCTTGATGTCTATCTTTCCTGTTTTTCTACGCCACATTTTCTCAAAGATTCAGGTGTTACAGGAAGCCAATAGCAATCGTGGTCGATGAACACACAGCGGCCATCGGGGCGAGGTTTCTGAAAAGCCAGAACCTCATACGGCCCGAACACCATGCCAACTTCATTGGTGAACATAACCTTATCTCCGACCTGCAAATCCACATCATACAACGTATCGCGGAAAAGATTGAATCCGTGCGACTCCCAATCCTTCCGCATTAACTCGAAATCTTTCTTATAACTTTTCATATTTTACCTCCTTGCCAGCAAATCATCAAGATATGCCAAAAACATAATCAACAACATCACTTATCCCTCCTTCTGTCATCGAATATCTCAGGAAGATATGCGATACACATCAATATCACCAATATCCATTTCATATCACATTCTCCTCTATCTTCACACGAAGCGTGTAGAACTCATCCACGCATTCGAAGCACGATTCCGTGTCCTTTGTCACATAAGCGGACTCCGTGCTGTAAATCCCCCCAAAGGAACAAAGAACGAAAGCAATTCACAACCACAAACACCAAGTATCGGCTCGCCTATACACTCGAAGCAATCTTCAATCCATTTAGGCACGGCTCCTTGCCATCAAACTTCACATAGGTTCTCATAACGATTCAATCTCCTTAATAAGTCTTTGCAATTCAAAGATACGCCTCGTCAGCGTCTCTTGCGTGTCATACAGACGCCACAGTCCGACCATGCCGTTGCGGTTCAGCTGCTGCATTATATTCTGCCGTGTCGTTCCCAAATCAGCGGCACAAACTCCCGTGTCTGGATAATGTCGCTTTTCTCGCGTGCTAACATTCACTGCTATTATCTCTCTTTTCATTCAACCTGTCCTCCAAGTAATTAAGATTAAACACCCATATCAAACCAAGCAACATCAAGCCGTTGCCGTGCCATTTTATCGCCACCAACACTATGGGCAGCGTGATGACCGCCCACCATGCAAAGCGTTTTTTGCTGTAAATCCCTCAAAGTTACAAAGAACGAAAGTAATTCACAACGTTTAGTGGGCAGAGAATTTTATGAATATCCCGGGGTAGCTGGAGTCGAGGTGACGGGGGGGGGGGAAAAAAAATGGGGGCGGTTGATGCTATGTGACTGGCAGCAATCCAAAAGGTTCTGAAAGTCAATGGGTGAGACATCACCAGTTCATTATCAGTTAGTCACAAAAAGTTGCCGGGGCGATTGGGAGGACAGAATTTCATAACTTACTAATTGCCTGAGCATTACCTAACACGGGATGTCGGTATCAGGCGCCTCGACAGGCTCGGCGACCAGACACTTGCTTTTTGGGAGGCCTGATACATGGTACATGAGAATCGAGTATTTGGAAACATGATCGTGGTTGATCTCTCCGGAAAACAAAAAAATATGGGGCAGACTAATGCTTTTAGTCAGCCCCGTGGAGAATATTGTCAGCCTGAACGGCTTTGTAAACTTGGAATTAGGCCTCTGCCTCAACAGTTACCTTAACTGTGGCCTTGACGGTCTTGTAGCACTTGACAGTGCCTTCATACTCACCGACGGTCTTGATCTCGCCAAGGGTGATGTTCTTCTTGTCAACCTCGATGCCGGCGGCCCCCAGAGCCTCCTCGATCTGAGCGGTGGTGACTGAGCCGTAAATCTTGCCGGACTCGCTGACCTTAACGGTCACCTTGACTGGCGTTGCAGCGATCTTGGCTGCAAGAGCCTCGGCGTCAGCGATGAGTTTGGCCTCCTTGTGAGCCCTCTGGCGCTTTGTCTCCTCAAGCTGTTTAAGAGCGGATGGAGTGGCGGCGGCAGCGAATCCCTGAGGGATAAGATAGTTGCGGCCGTAACCTGACTTAACCTCTACCACATCTCCGGCCTCGCCGAGATTGGCAACTTCTTTCTTCAAAATGATCTTCATAATCTCGCTCTCCTATTATTTAAGAAGGTCAGTTACATAAGGAAGCAGAGCAAGGGAACGGGCCCTCTTGACCGCCTGAGCGACTTTCCTCTGGAACTTCAGGGAAGTACCGGTGATACGGCGAGGGAGAATCTTACCCTGCTCGTTGAGGAACTTCTTGAGGAACTCGGCGTCCTTGTAGTCAACATACTTGATGCCTGCCTTCTTGAAACGGCAGTACTTCTTCTTTCTAACCTCTACTGTAGGAGGATTGAGATAGCGGATTCCAGCGTTCTGTGCGTCATTCTGTGCCATAATTCATTCCTCCTTGATTAAGCGTTTTCCTCTGTTTTCTCTTCAGCGGCGACAGGAGCCTCGGCTACCGGTGCCTCCTCAGCCTTAGGAGCGGCAGGCTTGTTCCTGTTCTCCCTTCTCTTTGCGGCGTAGGCCTCGGCGTGCTTATCAAGAGCCACGGTAAGGAACCTGATGATCCTCTCATCACGGAAATACTGGGTCTCAAGAGCGGCGATGAAGCTTGGCTCAGCCTTGAACTGAATAAGGTAATAAAATCCTGAGGTCTTGTGCTGGATTGGATATGCCAGCTGACGGAGTCCCCAGTCCTCCTCGTACACAACCTCACCACCGTTGTCGGCGATAAACTTGGTGTACTTTGCAACCGCTTCCTTCATCTGTTGTTCAGACAAAACGGGAGTAGCGATGAAAACGGTCTCGTACTGTTTTAACATTTGACTTAATTGTTTAATAATAAATAAATTGCAGTCCTTTCAGGGACGTATGCCAACCCAAAAGGACTGCAAATATAGTCAATTATCTCAACTTTCGCAAATTAGAGGGCAAATCGCATTTGAATATTCAATTGAATCAGCGGAAGATCTTGCTGAATCAGGCGCGCTTCGACAAGCTCAGCGACCTGAACGGGCCATTTCAGCGAAATGAACGTGATAGCACGGAGGCTGGCGCGAATATGAACTCTAATGTCTCGAAAGGGTTGATTATTACTTTTCAGGAATATTCTCAAGTACCGCCACCAGGAATTTCCAGGTCTCGGCAACGGAGGCGATGTTCACGCGCTCGTCCGGAGAGTGAGGATAGAGGATGTCAGGGCCGATGGAAACCATCTCCCAGTTAGGATACTTGGCACCCATGATGGCACACTCAAGTCCTCCGTGCGTGGCCGTGATCTTGAGGTCTTTTCCGAAGAGGGATTTATAGGTGTCCTCCAAAACCTTGATCATCGGAGTTCCGAGCTTTGGAGCCCAACCGCTGTAAGCGCCTGACGTTGAATATTTTGCCCCAGCTAGTTCGAACACATAACGGATAGAGTCGGCAAGGTACATCTTGGCTGCGTCGATGGAGCTGCGGGTCAGCGAGTGAACGGTAAGGTGTCCTTTCTGTGTGCGTACGATGGCCATGTTGGTGGAGGTCTCAGTCAGCCCAGGAAGGGTATCGCTCATTCTCTGGACTCCGTGAGGGCATGCAAGGATGGCCTTGACAGCCCTGCCGATCACCTTAGGGCTGATGTAGCGGGCAGCCGGAGCGCTCTGCTTCTCGTAGAGGAGAATCATGTCCGGATCAGAGTACTGGTACTCGAACTTGGACTCCTCGAATTTCTTCTCCACCAAAGCCTTAACCTTACGGGAGTCGGCTGAAGGAACGAGGATCTCAGCCTCAGCCTCGAACGGGATGGCGTTGCGGAGGGAGCCGCCCGTGATGGAGGCCACCTTCACGTCATATTCAGAGAGCACGGCATCGAGAAGACGGCAAATGATCTTGTTGGCGTTGCCTCTGAAGAGGGAGATGTCCATCCCGGAGTGACCGCCCTTGAGGCCCTTTACAGTGATCTTGTAGCCCACGAATCCTTCAGGAGTCTTATAGGTTCTGTAGGTGAAATCAGCCGTGCCGTCAATTCCACCGGCGCAACCGGTGCAAAGTTCGCCTTCCTCCTCGGAATCAAGGTTGAGAAGTATATCACCCTTCAGGACACCAGGTTTCAAGGAATTGGCGCCGGTCATGCCGGTTTCCTCATCATAGGTGATGAGAGCCTCAAGCGGACCGTGCTTCAAAGTCTTGTCCTGAAGAACGGAAAGCGCGAGAGCCACGCCGATGCCGTTGTCAGCCCCGAGGGTGGTTCCCTTGGCGGTCACCCACTCCCCTGCTATCTCGGTCTCGATAGGATCGGTAAGGAAGTCATGCTTAGTGTCGGCTGTCTTCTGCGGAACCATGTCCATGTGAGCCTGCATGATCACGCCCTTGCGGTTCTCGAAACCAGGGGTCGCAGGGGCTGTGAATATGATGTTGCCGGTGTCGTCCTTCTTCACGTCGACGCCGTGTTCTTTTCCCCAATTGAGGAGGTATTCCTGAACCTTGCCTTCGTGCTTTGAAGGACGAGGCACTCTCGTGAGGCCATAGAAGTTCTCCCAAACGGCCTTTGGCTGCAAATCTTTAATTGTCATAGCGTTATACTGTTAATATGTGAATATGTTCACTGTTGAATCATTCTGAACAAACATTTTGTCAATTCAAGGCAAACTCTACTTGGAAAGAGGGAAATACCCTTCCGTGCCAAGCTGGTAGATGGCCATTCTGTCCTGAAGAAACGAGGTCACGCCATCGGAAAGGCGGACAGTACAGATGGCAGGAATCCTGTAGATGGCGACGTTTGTCTTGGACTGTACTCCCTTGCCGGAAGCCTCGCCGATAGGCTGAGGGATAACCTCAAGAAGATAAGGTTTACCAGACATGTTGTCCGCAGAGACTATCCCATCCGTGTCAGAGATTCTGAATGCCACGTATGTCTGTGATTTTCTGTCTTTCGTAGGAACGACATCGCATTTCAGCTTTTGTGTCTGACAGTCACTGTAACCGATAAACATGGACATATATTCCTTCTCAAGCGCAGAGATTTCCTGAAGAGCCGCTCCCATCGCCTCACCGCTGTAGGTGGCATCAGTGTCGCCTGTGACGATCTGAACCCTCTTCTGACGGAGATTGAATATCATGTCGGCGGCTTCCTTGGCCCTCTGCTCAAGGGATTTTTGGACCACCATATTCTGCTGCACCGCGATTCGGTTGTAGGATGCGTCCTCCTTTACTCCACGATAAAGAGTAGCCGCCTCAGAAGTGAGGTTGGAACTTACCCCTTTTCCATTGAAATCCGCTCCGGCCTGTGTGGTGAACCTCCACTCGGCGCTCTCACCGAAATTTCCGTCATTGACTGCGATAAGTCCTTGAGAAGTAAGCGAAAGGAAAGACTGCGCAGCCTTGTCAGGATTAACATAGTAGCGGAAATTCTGGTCGGCCTCGATGTACGGGGTCATACGGACAGTGCTTAGCGTGCAGGTGGTCTGGTCTGACTGACGGGCGTCCACGCCAAGATACTTCTGGGCGTACTTGGCGTAAGGACCCGCGTAGAAATATTCACGGACGGCCTCCACCTCAATTGTGATGGTGGTCTGAGGAAGAGCGTAGGAAACTGTTCCCACAGGATCCTGGGCCGAGATTCTTCCGGCCGGCAGCATGGCGGCGACCAGGCAGAGAAGTGATACGGTTCGATAATTTCTCATATTCATAAAATTTTTGTCATTTCCATCTTTTGTGCGTCCAGAGGTAATTCTCCGGATGTTTTTCCAGATCGACTTGAAGCAGGTTGTAATATTCCTGCATAATCGAATGAGGGGTCATCGCCGAGGCGTCACGGCAAATCTCCTTGAATGTCCACTCATAATGGCCTCTGGACACCGGGGTCAGGCTCATGTAGAACACGCTGTAGTGAAGCTTGTGGGCGATCGACGCACCGCCGAGCATCGTCCGGGTCGGCTGGTGCATGAAATCAACCACATCATTCACAGTGGAGTTGCGGTACGGACACTGATCGGCCGGGATGATGTAGATTTTCTTGTCATCCCTGTGAGACAAGGCGAAGCGGAGAAGGTTCACCGAACTGACATAACCAGTATAGCCATCCCGAAGCACAGGAGCGCAGCGGTTTACCCTCATGATTTCGTCCCACATCTTGCTGCTGAGCGGTTTATAGACGGCGATAATGTCATTGACATCTATTTTCGACCGATCTGATTCCGGCCGGTAATCGTAGGTCAGGCAGCCTCCTGTAAGTTCCCAGTTGCCGAAATGGCTGTTCAGCACGACAACCCCAGGACTTACGGCAAGGGCGGCCTCGACAGCATCAAGGTTGGTATATTCAACAAGATGTTTTTTATGCAGCCTTTCAGGATTACGGCAGCCTCCGAACCAGATTGTCTCGGCTATCACTTCCCCGAAATGCTTATAGAACGCGTCTGAAATCCGCTTGAGTTCCTTGTATTTTTTGTCAGGAAACGCCCGGGAGAGGTTGATCATGACCACATCCCTCCGGTAGTGCAGAACATCCCTAAGCAACCAGGCGAAGAATCCCGCCCATGCATAATGAAACCTCAGCGGAAGCGCCGAGATCACCCGCAGAAAGCCCTGCACAAGTTTCGTAAATATCTTCATCTCTCTACAATCAATCGCATATTCAGACAAATATAGAAAAAGAGACGATGAATATGAAATTTTTTCAATGTGCTGGCATGCGATTGCCTTACCAATCCGGCAACTGATAAGAAAAACGTAGATGAAAGGGGCTGAAAAGCACATAAATTTGGTAAGTTGGATAGTTATTTCGTATATTAGTGACTTGTTATGTCACGGCCGAAGCGGAGGAAGGGATGCGGAGCGGACCGGCGGGATGACGTGCGGACGGGAATATATTGGAATATAATAACACAAATAATTTAAAGTAAAAAAATCATCTGTATGAAAGGACATCCTAAAGGACTGATTTCAGCGGCGCTGAGCAACATGGGCGAGCGCTTCGGGTACTACATCATGAATGCGGTTCTCACACTCTTCCTTTGCTCGAAGTTCGGGCTGAGCGACGAGACAGGAGGACTGATCTATTCATTCTTCTATGCGGGAATATACATTCTCAGCCTTGTGGGAGGCATCATCGCCGACCGCACCCAGAACTACAAGGGGACAATCCAGAAAGGTCTCATCATCATGGCCCTTGGCTATGTAGTTCTCTCCGTTCCTATTCTCGCGACTCCCGAGAACAAATCATGGCTGCTGCCTCTTACATGCTTCGCGCTCTTCCTGATCGCATTCGGCAACGGTCTCTTCAAGGGCAACCTCCAGGCTATCGTCGGACAGATGTACGACAACTTCGAGGCCGAGGCCGCCAAGCAGGGACCTGAGGCTCTCAAGGAAGCGCAGGGAAAACGCGACTCCGGTTTCCAGATCTTCTATGTTTTCATCAACATAGGTGGTCTCGTGGCTCCGTTCGTGGCTCCTCTTCTGAGAAGCTGGTGGCTGAAAGCCAACGGATTCGTCTACAACTCACAGCTTCCGAGACTATGTCATGAGTATATCGCCTCAGGCACCCCGTCAGACAACTTCATGGCCGAGGCCACAAAATCCATTACAGACCCGGCAGTACTTCAGAGTCTTGAGCAGGGTGGTGAGGCCATCGGTACTTTCTGTTCCAACTACCTTGGTGTGTTCAACGCCGGCATTCACTATTCATTCATAGCCTCTGTCGTCGCGATGATGCTCTCCCTGGTAATATTCCTTGTCAACAAGAAGAAATTCCCTACCCCTGCCAAGAAGGCGGCTTCCACCAACACCGGTTACACCGCAGAAGAGAAGGCCACAATGGCAAAGGAGATCAAGCAGAGGATGTACGCACTGTTCGCCGTTCTCGGCGTAGTGATCTTCTTCTGGCTAGCGTTCCACCAGAACGGGCAGTCCCTCTCGCTCTTCGCGCGTGACTTCGTCAACACGGACAAGATAGCCCCGGAGATTTGGCAGGCCGTGAATCCGTTCTTCGTGATAGTGCTCACCCCGATCATCATGTGGATCTTCGGAGCTCTCGGCAAGAGAGGCAAGCAGATCTCGACCCCTCGCAAGATTGCCTACGGAATGGGCATCGCAGCCACTGCATATCTGTTCCTCGCCATATTCTCCGGCGTCATGGGTTATCCTTCGGCCACCGATTTCAGAGGTATGGACGTGGCTCAGCAGGCCACATTGAAAGCAGGTCCTTGGGTGCTGATCGCTACATATTTCTTCCTCACCGTCGCGGAGCTCTTCATCTCTCCTCTCGGACTCTCGTTCGTGTCCAAGGTGGCTCCTAAGCATCTTCTCGGACTTTGTCAGGGACTTTGGCTCGGAGCCACCGCTGTCGGCAACCTCTTCTTGTGGATCGGACCTCTGATGTACAACAAGATGCCTCTTTGGGCCTGCTGGAGCGTGTTCCTCTGCATGTGCCTCGTCGCAATGGGAGTGATGCTTGGAATGGTCAAGTGGCTTGAAAAGGTTACTAAATGACGGAAGAGACAAGACAAACTTTGATCCTGTGGGCTGAGACCTACAATGACCCTCAGTACTTCCAGGAAGATCCGATTGCTTTCCCGACCTTGTTCGCACAGCGTTTCAAGGCCGGGAAACGCTCATTGGCGGATGTGGAGATCGCGGCGGTCTTCGCGGCACACTTCGCCTGGGGACGCAGGGCGATGATCATCCGGGACTGTGGCAGACTGTTTGACGAGATGGACTGGCGGCCTTATGAATATGTGATGGGCGGCAAGTGGCGCGACGACGACACCAGCATCCACCGCACAGTCAAATGGAGCGAGGTTGCGGGAATATGCTCACGTCTGAAAAAGGCCTATGAATCAAAGGCTACGCTCGAATCCCTGTCACAAGACGAGTTCAGGACCGAAATCTATGGCCAGAAGACAGACCTGAAAGCTCCAAACAAAAAGATCAACATGATGAGGCGCTGGATGGTCAGAAACGACGGCAAGGTGGATTTGGGAATATGGAAGGGCACGGACCCGGCCGACCTTCTCATCCCTCTGGACGTGCACGTCTATGACGAGGCGACAGCCCTTGGCCTTACGGCCAGGAAGCAGAAAGACATCACCACAGTGAAGGAAATCACCGATTGCTTCGCTGAAATATTCCCGGGAGATCCTTGCAAGGGTGACTTCTCCCTTTTCGGCTACGGAGTGACGCATCCGAAGGCCGCCAAAACAAAATGACGGTCATATTCGTATAATAATAAATACGGCAGTCTGTTTGCAAGTGATTGCCCGCCTTCAAGGAAACTATGCCAAGACTTTTCATCATAGCCGGTTGCAACGGTTCCGGAAAGACAACCGCATCTTATGCGCTTCTGCCCGGAATGCTGGAATGCAGCGAGTTCGTGAACTCCGACGAGTTCGCGAAAAGCCTCTCGCCGTTCCATCCGGAAAGCGCCTACGTGGCGGCCAGCCGGTATATGCTGATGAAAATGAGGTTTCTTCTGCAAAAAAAGGCCGATTTCTGCATAGAGACCACGCTTGCTACTCGGTTCCTGCTGAAAGTGATAAAAGAGGCAAAAGATGCAGGATACTATGTGACGATCCTTTACTTCTGGCTCAACTCACCAGACCTGGCAGTCGCCAGAGTGGCGGCCAGAGTGGCGGCCGGAGGACACAACATCAAGGAAGAGACTATCAGGCGGCGCTACAACGTCGGTCTTCACTACCTGTTCAGGGACTTCATGCCGATCTGCGACAGATGGCTCCTGCTTGACAACTCGACGGTGCCGTTCTCGATCGTCGCTGAGGCGTCGGAGGACGGAAAGATCATCCGGGAGCCGGAGAAGTTCAGCAAGATCCAGGCAATCAACGCCGAATACGAAAAACATCTGGAAGAAGAAAAAAGGAAGACAAAGAATGTATAAGGATAAGAATTTCTATCTCAATCTGTTTCAAGTCAGCGAGACGCAGTTGGAAAGGCTTGCGGCAGACGGACTGAGGGGAGGCGGGAGCTATTGCGACCTGTTCTTCGAGAACACTTCCTACAACGACCTCTTGCTGAGGGACGGAATCGTCTCGTCGGGCGGATTCCACATCGACTACGGGGTCGGGATCAGAGTCCTCAAAGGGGACAAGACCGGCTACGCCTACTCCGAAAGCACGGATCCACGCTCGATGGCCGAGGCGGCATTGGCGGCGTCAAAGATTGCTGAAGGAGTTACCGGGGGCGTGGAAGCGGTTCATTGCAAGACCGTCACGGCTCCGAAGGATAGATATTCATACGAAACTGACTGGAGATCCTCCGACGCGACGCGGCTTGTCCCTTGGATGGAGAAGCTGGAGTCAAAGATAGCGGCGAGGGATCAAAGAATAGTCAAGATCATCGTGTCGTTCTCCGGACAGGTCAGCGACATCCTGATGTTCAACTCCTTGGGAGAACTGACATTCGAGACAAGGCCGATGGGAACCCTGTCTGCGTCGGTCGTTTTCAGCCAGAACGGGAAAATCGAGAACAAGAACACATCAAGGTCCTACCGCGCGGGCACAGAAATGCTGACCGAATCACTTCTGGACGAGATGGCCGACAGCATCGTCTCCGGAATCGACGACAGGTTCGCTGCGAAGCGCCCTAAAGGCGGACAGATGCCAGTCGTGATGGGGGCGGGAGCTTCGGGAATATTGCTGCACGAGGCCATGGGACACGCTTTCGAGGCTGATTTCAACAGGAAGGGACAGTCGGTCTTCTCCGAGAGAATGGGACAGAAAATCTGTGACGGAAGCATCTCTATCGTGGACGACGGGACGATTCCGTTCAACAGGGGCGCGATCAATTTCGATGACGAGGGAGTCCAGGGTCAGAAGACATATATGGTTAAGGACGGTGTCCTGACAACTTACCTGCACGACCGGATAAGCGCCGGGTTCTACGGAGTCTCCCCTACCGGCAACGGACGGAGGGAATCGTTCCGCTACGCCCCTATTCCGAGGATGAGGGCGACTTACATGGAAAGCGGAAAGGCAGACAAGGGCAGCATCATCGCCTCAGTGAAAAAAGGAATATATGTGGATCAGTTCAGCAACGGTGAGGTCCAGATCGGGGAGGGCGATTTCACGTTCTTCGTCAAGAGCGGGTTCCTGATCGAGAACGGAAGGCTTACCCAGCCTGTGAAAGACATCAACATCATCGGCAACGGGCCGCAGGCTCTGGCTGACATCGTGGCCGTGGGTGACGATCTTCAAATCGACAACGGGGCATGGACCTGCGGCAAGGGACAGAGTTGTCCGGTGTCTTGCGGAATACCTACGGTACTGATAAACAAACTGACGGTCGGAGGAGAATAGAATGGAAGAGATCAACGGAATGCTTACGGAGCAGGAGATCAAGGTCGCGGACGCCTGTCTGCAAAAGGCTCTCAGCCTTGGGGCGGACAAGGTCCGCATCACTCTGAACAAAAGCCTTATGGAACTGTTCGGCACTCTCAACGGGGAGTTAGACAAGGTGAATCATTGCCTTGACAGATCGATAAGCGTCTGCCTGTTTGTAGACGGCAAGTTCGGAAGTTTCTCAACCAACAGACTGGTGGAATGCGAACTGAACGATTTCCTGAAGAAAGCGATAGCCACAGTCAGGATGCTTGCTGAAGACCCATGCAGAGGCCTGCCGGATCCGTCCAGGACGGCGAAAAACGCTGTGACAGGCAAGGAGCTCGGACTTTATGACGGGAATTATCCTGCCCTGACATCTGACGAAAGGTTAAGAATGGCAATCGACGCAAGCATATTCAAAAAGCACTGCGGCGACGGGCTCATCTCGGAAGAGGGGGAATATTCAGACTCCATCTTCGACTCGCTGGTGATCGACTCCAACGGGCTGCGCTGCCGCCACACCGAAACTTCCTTTGAATATGGGGTCGAGGTGACTGTGCAGGATGCGGACGGCAACCGGTACAGCAGTTACTGGTGGGACGCCACACCGACGCTCAAGGATTTGAATATCCAGGATTGCGGCGAGACCGCTTTCAGGAGGGCGATGTCACAGATCGGGCCGGTCAAGATCGAGAGCGGGAAATACAACATGGTAATTGACAGCGAGGTGGCTTCGAGACTGGTCACGCCTGTGCTGAACGCTCTGGGAGGATATTCATTGCAGCAGAAGAACTCGTTCATGCTGGATTCGCTGGGGAAAAAGGTGTTCCCGGAATGGCTGGACATTTGGGACAAGCCGGTCAGCGTCGGGGAGACGGGGTCGAGGCTGTTTGATTCAGAGGGGGTTGCGACAGCTGAGACACCTATTATTGAGAAAGGTGTGGTCAAGGAGTATTTCGTGAACACTTACATGTCGAGGAAGATGGGGGTCGAACCGACTATTGAGGACGCTACTAGGCCGGTGCTTTTGCCTTGCGTCGCGCCGTCGATCAATTGTAAGGTCACTTCGACAAGCTCAGTGACCGTCGAAGCGACCTGCGGCAAGACCGAACTGATGCGGCTTGTAGGCGAAGGCATCCTCGTGACCGGATTCAACGGCGGCAACAGCAACTCTGCCACCGGGGATTTTTCTTTTGGAGTGGAAGGCTTCCTTTTCAAGGACGGAAAGGTCGTGCATCCGGTAAGAGAGATGCTGATAACCGGCAATCTCCTCACTCTTTGGAACAATCTTCTGGCCGCCGGAAGCGACGCGAGGTTCTGTAAGTCAAAACTTATTCCTACCTTAGCGTTCGGAAATGTGGACTTCAGCGCCTGACGCAAAAGTATAAGCAAAGTACAATAAGCAGATAATTAACATTTTAACAATAAATCATCATTATGAAAGTACAGAAAAACCATGTGGTCAAGCTGACCTACGAACTGACGGTGGACGGGAAACTAGCCGACAAGGCGACAGAAGAGCGTCCGCTTGACTACATCCACGGCACACATATGCTTCTCCCTAAATTCGAGAGCGAGGTGGAAGGCAAAGAGCCTGGCGACGAGTTCGCCTTCACTCTCACTCCTGAGGAAGGCTACGGCACATTCGACGAGAGCCGTCTCTTCGAGTTGCCTAAGGCCGCTTTCGAGATCGACGGTAAGGTACGTGAGGATCTTCTCGTTGTGGGTCAGGTGATTCCGATGCTCAGCAACACCGGCCAGGTCGTTCAGGGAACAGTGCACGAGGTTAAGCCTGACACTGTAGTGATGGACTTCAACCATCCTATGGCCGGCAAGACCCTCAACTTCACCGGAAAGGTTGTCGACGTTCGTGAAGCAACCGAGAAGGAACTCAAGGAAGGCCTTCACGGAGAGTTCCTACCACAGGAAGAGCACGAGTGCCATTGTCATAAGGACGGCTGTGATTGCAACGGTGAGGGGCACAAGGACAGTGAGTGCTGCCATGGAGAAGGCAAGAAAGACGGCGGATGCTGCCACGGTGAAGGAAATTGCCACAAAGGAGAGTAATCAATGCGTACGGCGGTTGTCATACTGAACTGGAACACAAAGGATTATCTTGAGCGTTTCCTCCCCGGTCTGCTGGCCTCGGCCACGGACGGGGCGGAGATCATTGTAGCCGACAGTGCCTCCACTGACGCCTCAATGGAGATGCTGTCCGAGAGGTTCCCGTCGGTAAGACAGATCCGCCTGGACAAGAACTACGGCTTCACGGGTGGCTACAACAGAGCCTTCAAGGCTGTCTGCGAGCTGCCGGAAGCCGAAGATCTTGAATATTTTGTCCTGATCAACTCAGACATCGAAGTCCCAAAGGACTGGCTTAGGCCGCTCACGGAATGGATGGACAGCCATCCCGAGTGCGCCGCCTGCGCCCCGAAACTCCATTCGTGGTACGACAAGGACAGTTTTGAATATGCCGGGGCGGCAGGTGGACTTCTGGATCGTTTCGGCTACCCGTTCTGCCGTGGAAGGGTCCTCAAAAGAGTTGAGAAGGATTCTGGTCAGTATGACTCTCCGGCCAAAGTGTTCTGGGCCACGGGTGCGTGCCTGATGGTGCGCAAGACGGAATATTCAAAGATGGGCGGGCTGGACGACAGGTTCTTCGCCCACATGGAGGAGATTGATCTCTGCTGGAGGCTTCAACTGGAGGGGAAGAGCATATTCGTTGTGCCTCAGTCGGTTGTGTGGCATCTTGGTGGGGGTACGCTGCCGAACGACTCCCCGTGGAAGTTGAAGTTGAACTACAGGAACAACCTCCTGATGCTCCAGAACAATCTCGCGAAGACATATTCATTGCAGGAAATAAAGGAACTCACTCCGGAGAAGGCAGCCGTCAAGGCTTGCAGGCGCGCCCGAGGCACCATATTCATCAGAATGTGTCTGGACGGGTGCTCCGCGCTGGTCTATCTGCTGACCGGAAAGAAAGATTGCTTCAAGGCGGTTTGGGAGGCACACAAGGAATTCCGGAAGATGGAGGTCAAACCTGATGTCAAGGTGATTCAGGAATATGCCGACACACACCGCGGGATAGATGTTCCGTCATTGTTTCCGGAATGGATCGTCCCGTTGGCGATGCTCAAAGGAAATGGAATTTTTGAATATTTAAGGAAGTTAATATGAAAATCGTCATTCAGGGGGCTGGAGAGGTAGGTTCACATCTTGCCAAGATGCTGAGCCTTGAAGCCAATGACATAACCGTCATTGACGATGATCCGCAGAGGCTTGCCAACATCAG
>ERZ808246.1540-NODE-1540-length-16494-cov-2.918365_pt1 | contig 16494 bp, 16 predicted proteins | sample MGYA00521083_ERZ808246 | MGnify/ENA primary metagenome ERZ808246 (study PRJEB31516, sample SAMN03275577) | gut metagenome | biome: mammalia-associated habitat; material: feces | host: Papio cynocephalus | place: Kenya | collected 2012-07-07 ...
CTCTACCCAGAGGGCTCTTCCTAAGATAACGGTATCCGCCCCGGCGGCCACCACCTTGGGCAGCCATTGCTCCGTAATGCCGCCGTCTGCCACAATGGAAATTTCCTTTGGCAGGACAGCCCGGGCCTGAGCGATTTTTTCCAGAGCCCAGGGGTTGAACTGCTGACCCCGGCCGTCGGGCTCCGAAGTCATGAGCAGTACATAGTCGATATCCTTTATATAAGGAAGCAGCGCACCGATCGATGCCATGAAGTTAAGGGCCAGGCCTGCCCGTCCCCCCTGGCGGCGGATCCGGTGCAGATCGGCCGCCGGGAAAATCCCGGATTCCACATGCACCGCGATGGATTTAACGCCCAGTTCCAGCAGATCATCGATGTACTGTTCCGGCCGGGTCACCATCAGGTGGGCATCCGCCTGCCGGTCTGTGTAATTCAGCACATCCCGGACGGTACGCAGGCCGAAGGTAATGTTGTCAATGAAGTTGCCGTCTTCAATATCAAAATGAATTCTTTTGATTTTTCCGAGGCTATCCAGTGATTTTTGCAGATTTAATTGATTGGCAGATGCCATAGATGGGATAAATATTGCCATATGAATCCTCTTTTTCTGATTCATTCTTTACATTCCGGATTATAGCATGATTTTTTCTGATTGTAAATGAGCGATTCTGTAAAAATCGAAGTGTCAGTTTTGGTGATACTGACAAATTTGGTCGGTTTGCAAGGGATTTTGACTTTCTCTATTGATTTTTTGTGATTCAATATGATATTATCTGAGTACGGCAGACCGCATTGCCCAGTATCTGCTCAAATTGGTCACTATTTATGAAAGGAATGAAACATCAATTATGAATTGGATGGAAGAACTTTTTGGAGTAAAGAAGCCGATTATCGCCATGTGCCACCTGCAGCCCCTGCCCGGTGATCCCTACTACGATCAGGAAAAGGGAATGGAGTACGTGCTCGAGTGTGCACGGAAGGACCTGCATGCCCTGCAAAACGGCGGCGTGGACGGCATTATGTTCTCCAATGAATTCAGCCTGCCCTACCTGACCAAGGTGGAGCCCATCACCCTGGCTGCCATGGGTTGGATCATCGGCGCGCTGAAGAGTGAGATTACCGTTCCCTACGGCGTCAACTGCCTGTGGGATCCCATCGCCTCCCTGGATCTGTGCGTATCCGTAGGCGGCAAGTTCATCCGGGAAATCATCACCGGCGTTTACGCCTCCGACTTCGGTCTGTGGAACACCAACGTGGGTCAGACCGTCCGCCACAAGATGGCCATCGGTGCCAAGGATGTGAAGATGCTCTATAATATCGTTCCCGAGGCCGCCAAGTACCTGGCCGACCGGAGTATTGAGGACATCGCCCGTTCTACCGAGTTCAACAACCGGCCCGATGCCCTGTGCGTTTCCGGCCTGACCGCCGGCTCTGAGACGGACACTCAGGTGCTCCATCGTGTAAAAAAGTCCGTGAAGCACACCCCCATTCTGTGCAACACCGGCTGCAACAAAGACAACATCGTCCGCCAGCTGTCTAACTCCGACGGCGCCGTCTGCGCCACCACCTTCAAGTACGACGGCAAGTTTGAAAACGCCGTGGACGAGGCCCGGGTCAAGGAGTTCATGGACATCGTCAAGGACTACCGGAAGACCTTATAATTGATTTTGGATAGAAAAAGTTCGTTTTTCAGCAAAAATCATCCATATGTGCATTGCCTTATAGGGAAAAATATGCTATAGTTTATATTAAGAATTGTAACAGGGCAGTTGTCCATGGGCAGCTGCCCTGTTCTGCCAATAGCCAAATTGGTTCGAAGGGGTAGAAAGTTATGCTGCGTGCCGAACGTCAACAAGCCATTCTGGAGCTGGTCAAGAACCGGGGGATCGTCGCCATTGAGGATCTGATGGCCCATACGGACAGCTCAAAGGCTACCATCCGCCGGGATATCAACGAGCTTGCCGACCAATCTCTGCTGATCAAGATCCGGGGTGGGGCCCGGTTTGCCACGGATGTGAAGCTGCCGGATCAGGAGCCCTCCCAGGCCGCCAAAAGCCTGATCAACGTGGAGGAAAAGCAGCGCATCGCAGCCGCCGCCAAGCGGCATATCCGCCCCAACAGCCGTCTGTTTCTGGATTCCGGCACTACCGTGCTGGAACTTGCAAAGCTGCTGGCAAATGAGGAAAACCTGACCTTCGTCACCAATGATCTCCAGATCGGCACCGCTCTGGCCGGGAACCGGAAATCTACCCTGCTGTTCCTGGGCGGCATGGTGCGCAAGGGCTTCACCGCCACCTACGGCTATTTTGCCGAGCAGATGCTGGGGGAGCTGTCCGTCAATCAGATGTTCTTCTCCGTAGACGCGGTAGATCCGGATCTGAATATTACCAGCTACACCATGGAGGACATCAACGTCAAGAAGATCGGCATGGCCCAGGCTGAGGAGCGGATCCTGCTGTGCGACCACTCCAAATTCACCACCTGCGCCCTGTTCAACATCTGCACCATCGCGAACATCGATACTGTCATCGTCACGAAGGAGCTGAATCCGGAAACCATCGAGCACCTGCGCCGTTCCGGCGTTAATGTGGAAGTGGTGTAAAAATTACGAGCCCCTGCCGGCAATCTGCCGACAGGGGCTCGTTCTGACATTTAGGGCAGCACCGCACCATTGTGTCTGCGCGCTTCGGCAGATTTTTTTGGCAAATTATGCGGTACCGCCTTAGGAATGCCCATCGGAGGCTTTTGCGGAAACGGTATCCGGGTTCAGCGGCTGGCGGATGGTAATAACGGTGTATTCTCCGGGGCTGCTGCGGATTTTCAGAAGCTCCTCGCTGGAATCCCGCAGGCAGATCCGCAGCCGGGAAATCACGTTCTCCAGGCCGTAGCCGCTGCGGCTGGAAACCTTCTCCCCCTTTCGCAGAGCCTCAATGGTCTCCTGGGAAATTCCGTTGCCGTCGTCTTCGATCATCAGGTAATAATAGGCGGCATCATATTCGCTGTAAATGGAGATATTCAGCGTGCTGCCGTCGGTCCGCCGTCCATGGTAAATGGCATTCTCCACCAGAGGCTGCAAAATCATCCGCACGGTCTGGCAGTGCATCAGGCACTCGTCCACGTCAATCCGCAGGCAAATCTCATCCCGATAGCGCAGGCTTTGCAGATACGCGTAGGCATTGAGCTGGCGGATTTCCTCCGCCAACGGAACCTGGTTGCCCTTGATTTCCAGAGAATACCGCAGGAAAAGAGCCAGACTGTCCACAGCCTTGGCCTGCTGGTTCACCTTTCCCTCCAGAGCAAGCCATCGAATGGTGGACAGGGAATTGAACAAAAAATGGGAGTTAATCTGTGCGCGCAGGGCTGTCATTTCCGCGATACGCATGTGCTCCTGAGTCTGATTGTTAGTATCGATCAAGGCAAGTATCTTCTGACGTGTGGATTCCAGCTCCTGGGCCAGGTCCGCAAATTCGTCCCTTCCCTCCATAAAAATTGGCCGGGACAGCTGCCAACTGGACAGATCGGCAATTTTAGTTTGCAGCAGATTCAGGCGTCTGCTCAGCTGCCGCGTCACGAGAATCGCCAAATAGAAGGAGGTCAGAAGCATGGCAAGGAAAAAGGGGATGATTTCCACCAGAAGCGCAAAATAGTCCCGCTCCAGATAGGCTCGGTTGGCCTGAATGAGGGTCTCAATGGACATGCTTCCCATTTCGGAAACCACATTTTCCGCAGAATTCAAGGCCAGGGCCTCCCTGTCGGCAGGGCCTGTACCGGCAGTACGCCGGTCATATAACAGCCTGCTGAAGGTCTGCCGATCACTCATGGACAGCAGGCTGTCACCGCTGAACAGATAGGTTTCCGTATCGCCTCCATCCTCGTTGAAGAAGCCATACAATTCCGTCTCGTATATGCACATTTCCAGGCAGTACTCTCTTCCCCGGTTGGCCTGAAATACCCGCTGGAAGATGGAAAACACCTTTTCATGACGTGCGTTGAGGTAGGTCCCCGTGATAATGGTGCTCTTGGAATAGGGGCTGCCGCCAAAAACAGAGAAGACTTTTTCCGTAGAACCGAATCCGTCAATCTGAGCCAGCTGGCTTTTTCGGTAAACCCGGACGGCGCTGACTCTTCCGGCATTCAGCTTACGGAATTCCTCGGTGCTTTTCTCCAGATTTCGATTCACCTGGGCAAAGTCCTCCCCGGCCATGGCATTCAGGAGGGACGGATCCGAAGACAGCAAAGGAAGTATTCCAGGCGGTTTGTGATGTTGATGGAGAGCTGGCGGCTGTGGGTGCGCAGCACCTCGCTTTTCTGCTGACGGTAATTCTGACGGAGGAAGGTGTGGGCCATCCAACAGGTGCCGGCTGCCACCAGGCAGATAACCAGGCAGAAGCAGGCAATGATCTGAGTTTTGAAGCGAAGCCGGTAAAAGGATCTCATTGTCTGCCCTCCATGCCGGACTGCCGGTATTCCAGTGGCGTAATGCCATACTTCTTCTTAAAGCTGACGTGAAAATAGGTAACGCTTCCAAAGCCGCAGGCAGAGGCAATGTCATTTACGGTGTCCTGGCTTTCCCGCAGCATGGCACAGGCCCGCTCCATCCGCAGCATCAGGCAGGTGTTGACGCTGACGTGATGGACGGATTTGAAAACGGTGCCGATGTAATTGGGAGTAAAGTGCATTTCCCGGGCAATGCTTTCCAGGGTCAGAGGCTGGTCATACCGCTCCAAAATCACGCGGCGGACTTCCTCCGCGATCTGCGTCCGGTTTTTGTGTACCTTGCTCTCGCCGGAATCTTCGTCCGGAATGGAAAACCGGGCCGTGTTCAGCCTGCTGAAGGCATGGGTATCCCCTTCGGCGTCTCTTCGGAAAAAGCGGTGGCTTCCAATGCCCAGCCCCACGAAAAACTGCCGCAGGCTTTCCTCCACCTGACTGATTTGACCGGGATGCTCCCAGGCGCACAGAGTGACCAGCTTTCCCATCTTCAGGCACACGCTGACCGCATGGCAGCCGGATTTACGGCTGTCCGCGTTCAGCCGCGGCAGGGCTTTCTCCACCTGAGGAGTCGCATTCGCCGGGAATGCCGTCATCAGAAGACTCTTCTGCTCGGAGGGCAGGCAGAGCCACTCCAGATTTTGCTTCCGCAAATCCTTCTGGCTCACCGGCATATTTGACAGTACCCGGTTGATCAGGGCCTGTCGGGCCAGCTCCATGCTGTCGGAAAAACTGCTTTTCATTCGGCTTACCATGCGCTTTTCCAGGGTGGACTCCGTGATTTCGTCCGCCACCCTCTTTACCGTTCGCAGCAGTTCATTTTCGTTCACAGGCTTCATCACATAGGCCTGGATATTCAGATCGATGGCCTGCCGGGCATAGTCAAAATCATCATAGGCGCTTAGAAACAAGATCCGGGTCTCCGGCAGGATGGCACGAATTTTCCGGGCCATCTCAATGCCGTTCATGGCAGGCATACTAACATCCGTCAAAACAATGTCCGGCCGCCGTTCCATCGTCAGTGTCAGGCCCTGCTGGCCGTTGATTGCCTCTCCGATTATCTCCACACCAATCAGGCTCCAATCGATGTGCTCCATCAGTGCCCGGCGTTCAAAACTCTCATCTTCCACCAGTATCATAGTGACCATTCTGGATTCCCACTCCTTCGTAAATAGTCCGTTTTTATTTTACTACACCAGGCGAAAATTGGCAACGGCGGCTTATCCCTGCCAGCAAACGGTAACGATGGAATGGGGTATCAAAGTAGTATCCGCCAGCATACCTTTGTCCACATCGCTGATTGTGACCGGAAGTTCCCGATCCGTGGCATTCATAGCGATGAGCACCAGCTGTCCGTCAGGCGTCCTGGCGGCAACTGCCTGAATATCCGATGTGTAGCGGCTCAGAGCGACACGCCGGCTGCCTCTGGGAAGGAATCGGCTGAAGTGAGCCAAAAACCGGTAACTGGGCTGTATGGCAATCTCTCCGCTGATCGGATCGCAGAGAATCGGCGCACTGCAATAGTTGCCCACATGGTTTGGCCCCCCTTGCGTATCCAGCAGCAGATTCCAATCGATAAAACGGTTCATACCGGCATTCAGATCGCCGATGATATCGTGGGCATAGCATTCACCGTAGGCCCAGGCTCCATTTTCGGCCTCCTGTCGGGCGGCCTGGGCGGCGGCATTGGTCTTTGCGGTCTTCAACTCCACACAGCCTTCGCTGAATACCAGCTCCATATCCGGGAAAAACCGGCGGCACAATTCCAGATTTTCAAAATGATCGCCGCTGTACCAGTGGAACACTATCCCGCGGATGGCTGCCGGCATACGCGGCATGGAGAGGATCTCCCGGGCCCGGAGAAACACTCGCTCCTTATTGTGATCCCACAGAAGAATTCCGATATCGCCAAGTCCCTGGTTCTCCATTTCCGGAATCAGAAAATCCCGCAGGAACTCCCCTTCCTCCCGGGCGGTATACAGACAGCTTTCCCAAGTCTGGCGGGCCTTTGGCTCATTTTGCAGGCTGAGCCGGGTGATGGGAAGCCCCAGCTTTAAAGCATGACGCAAATAGCTCGTCAGATACGCGGCATAGGCCTGCCGGGCCTGAGGCAGCAGCTTCCCGCCGCCGCACATCCGTCCATTGGTTTTCATATGAGCGGGCGGGCTCCAGGGAGAAGCCATCAGTTCCAGCTCCGGGCAGTATTTTTTTGCCTCCAGGATCATGGGAACCGCAGCCTCCGCTTCCAGAATTCCCCGATCAAAGTCCGGGTGGACCGGGGAGGTATAGGCGTAATTCCCGGTGGAAAAATCACAGGCGCCGATAGGAATCCTGCCCCAGGTATAGCCCAGGCCCTTGGTTTTGGAAAACAACAGTTCCATAATCCGCGCCTGATTGGCCTTGCCCATCTGCTCATACAGCTTTGCGCTGCTCTGGGTAAAGGCCCCGCCAAATCCGTCCAGCTGCTGGAAAGAAATGCTGCCGTAAACCTGGAGCAGATTCATTTCCTGGCCGTCAGTGTCCGGATGGAAGGTAAGCGCCGGTGCCGACATCAAGGATTGCTCCGGCTTCCGACAGGACAGGATAACCTCAGCTTTCATCTGTCCGCTCCCGCTGCCCAGAGGATTCCGCGGTGCAGAATCTTCCGAAAATCGGCATCGGCATACACCGCGTTGTCATGGCCGCTGGCATAGCAGAAGACCCGGCTGTTTTTATACCGGCGGGTCCAGGCGATCTGCCGCAGGCCGCTGGGATTGTCGGTGGTGATGAGAATGGTATTTCCCGGCTGATCCGGCTCTCCGATGGAATATGTTTCGTCCACCACTGTAAAATCCTTCACATCGGCGGTGATGGGGTGAGTCGGTGCCGCAATATGCTGGCGAACGGTTTCGTTCTGATGGAACCGGAAATGATCTCCGCCCCGATCGGACAGGCCGCAGACCTGGGTGTACAGGCTCCAGCCCTGGAATGTCAGCAGGGCGTGGTGCAGCAAGACGACTCCCTGGCTTGTCTGACCGATGTGCTCCTCCATATAGCGGCGCAGAACGCTGCCCGCCTCCGGCTCGTTCCAGTTCATGTTGTACCAGAGCACTACCTGGTAGCTGTCCCGGTTTTTCTCGTCCTGGACAAACAGATCAATGGGCTGGACGATGCACCGGCAGTCCTCAAACGCGTCCAGCATATCCTGGAACGCCACAATGTCGTAGGGGTGATTTTCCACCAGCACGGCAACCTTGATTTTTTCTTTCATATTACGTTCCTTTCTCATGGCAGAACATTTCCCGCGGCGCGGTACAGGCCATACCACTGCTCCCGGGTCAGTTCAATCTGCGCGGCCGCTGCCATCTGCTCGATCCGCCGGGTACTCTTACTGCCGGTGAGCACCTGCATTCTCGCCGGGTGGCGAAGAATCCATGCGATGGCCACCGCCGCCGGCTCCACGCCATAGACTTCCGCCAGCCGGTTCAGCTCGGCATTCAGCTCCGGATATTTTTCATTTCCCAGAAACACCCCCCGGAACTGACCGTACTGCAAGGGCGACCAGGTCTGGATGGTGATGTGCTTCCGGCGGCAGTATTCCAGAATGCTGCCGTCCCGGCTGTCCGTCGGGGCGGGCACGTTGGCGTGAAGCCCGGAATCGATCATGCCGCTGCAAGCCAGGCTCAGCTGCATTTGGTTGACTACCAGCCGGTGACCGGTGGCCTGCTGGAGCAGTTCGATCTGGGCCGGGTTCATATTGCTGACGCCGAAGGCCAGTGCCTTACCGGAGCAATAAAGCCAATGCAAGGCTTCCGCGATTTCCTCCGGTTCCATCAGGGCATCTGGGCGATGAAGCAGAAACAAATCCAGGTGATCCGTTTGCAGTCGCCGGAGAATGCCTTCCACACTGTCCAGAATATAGTCTCCGGACAGGTCATAATAACCCTTGCAAATGCCGCACTTGGACTGAAGAATCAGCCGATCCCGCAGCCCGGGAGTGCCGGCCAGCGCTTTGCCGAACAGCTTCTCACACTGACCGCCGCCGTAAATATCCGCATGGTCGAACAGATTGATTCCCAGGTTAAGGGCATTTTGAATGAACGCCTCTACCTCCTTCACGGAAAGTTCGGCGATACGCATACAGCCAATACCAATGGCCGAGGAAACCAGGCCACTGTTTCCGATATCCATTTTCTTCATAGCTAAGTCCTTTCAGAAAGGCGGGGCGCATATCTTCCTGTGCGTCCCGCCTCTCATGGTTATGAATTATCCGTAGACCTTGGCGCGGAGCTCCCGCAGGAAGCGCAGTGTTTTGTCCGTTTCGTATTTGTAGTCGATGGTGTCCGCGCCATTGGTACTGACCCAGGGGCAGGCAGCGGAAACGCCCTTGTCATACCCCGCCTCCTTCAGCACCTCAAACAGATGCAGCAGGGTCTTCTCCCGATTGCCCACATTTGGCTGGGCACCGCCGTCGCCCTGGATATGAACATTCAGGCAGTACTCCGGCTCCTTCAGGATGTCTTCCAGCGGCTGATCCAGCTCCAGGAAATAGTTCAGATCGGCCATGACCTTCACATTGCTCCGGCCGGTCCGCTTGGCGAACTCGATACCCTCCAGATATCTTGGGAACAGGGTATCGCTTTCAGCCTGGGGCTCCAGTGCGATCTGCATTCCGTAGCGGGCAGCAAAATCCGCGGCCATATTCACAGTGCTCAGCGCCTGATCCATAGCCTTGGTTCGATGAAAACCCTCCTGGCAGCGGAAGTGGCCGCCCCAGGCGCCCAAGTATTTGACGCCCAGCTCGGACATCCGGCGGATCGTCCGCTCCAGAGAGAATTCCAGCAGTTCCCGGTCATAGTAATTTCCGCTGCCGCCCCGCCACAGGTTGCCAGGTCCCAGCAGATGGCTGGTAACGGGGGTAGGACGGCCGTCGGCCTTATAGGCGTCCCGATAGGCCTGCCACTCAGGTTCGGAAAGGATCGGATCCCCGTGGATACTGGCAGGAACCTCAAAATATTCCCAGCCCCTATCCAGGATGTCAATGGGCACCACATCAACAACGATGCCAAGGCGGAAAGGATTGCTCATAATCATTTACCTCCGTATCATAATGGTTCAGTCTTCGTAACGTGCGGGATGGGCTGCCATATAGTCGGCAAACTCCTGGGCAATGGCTGCGGTTTTCGGCGCGTAGGTGTCGGTAATGTAGTCCTGCAAATCCTGGAAGCTGACCTCACCTGTGATGTAACGCACCTCCAGGCTGTTCAGCGCACTGGCCTCGTCCGGGAATTCCACGCCGATCTTATCCAGCATCTTGGTAAAGCCGAAGTAGCACTTCCGAGTGACCTTCTCAGCAGCGGAAGACTCCGTCTGCCATTTCCGGATCATCTCCGGGGTAGAGCCGCCCTGCAGAGCGGGTGCGCCGTCCAGGGCGTTGGCAAAGGCAAACATGTTACTCGTGACCTTGGCCACGTTTTTTGCCTGCTCCTCCGTCCGGTCTACGGTTCGGTCTGCCACACTGTAGCTGTTGTAATTCACACCGGCGATGCCCAGCTGCATAGTCACAAAACCTTCCTCACTGTTCGCCCAATCCAGCAGCCGCAGAACGGCATCCTGCTTCTCGGGAGCGGAATTGGCATTGACGTAGTAGGCCATCCAGTTGCTGGGCGGCATGGCGTAGGTGGGCTTGTCGGATTCGTTCAGCACCAGCGGCGGGCAATACATATAGTCATCCGGATTCAGACTGTATTTCTCCAATACATTGGTGGTGTAGTTGGAGCCGGAAACTCCGACGATGCCCACTCTCTGCTGGGCGAATTTCTCGTAATTCTCCTGGGCATTGTGGGTGACGAATTCCCGGTCGATGATACCCTCGTCGTACATCTGCCGCAGCTGCTGCATATAGGCGGGATACTCGCTTTTCAGGCAGCGAAGCTTCGCGCTGCCGTCCACATCTGGCATACCGTGGTGCCAGCTGGAGATGTTGTAGGCCATGGAGAAGAAGTCGTTGTTCAGGGACCAAATGCCGGAATCAATGGAACTCTGCTGAGCACCGAGGCTGGCGCCATAGGTATCATTCAAACCGTTTCCATCAGGATCCTGTGTTGTGAAGGCCCGGCAGACCTCAATAAACTCGCCAACAGTCTTGGGGGCTTCCATGCCCACGGCCTTCAGCCACTTGGTATTGATGAGATAACCCCACTTGTCGTAGCTGTTGGGACGGGGAATGCCATAGAAATGGCCGTTCTCCAGCAGATCACAGTCGCCCATCTGCTCCTCGGTGATATTCCTGGACAGATTGGGGTAATTGCCAACCAGATCGGTAACATCCAGCACCAGGCCCTCCTCCGCCCACTGCTTGGCAAACGTATCTGTACCGTAGTGGACAAGATCCGGCATGTCTCCGGTGGAAACCAGCATCTTCACCCGGTCACCGTAGCTGCTCTGAGGCGGTGCCTCCACCTTCAGGCGGATGTTCAGTTCCTCCTCAATGCGCTGGATAACCGGATTATTATCCAAAACAATTTCCGGGTTCAGCTGCGAAACCGCAGTGATCTCAATCGGCTCCTGAGAAGCCTGCGCATCTTCCGCAGAGGTGGTTCCTCCAGGCTGAGGGGGATCGGTTTCTGATGGCACACCGCCGCAGGCAGCCAAAGTGAACATTGCCAGCGTCAAAAGCAGGCAGATCCATTTTCTTTGCTTCATTTTGTGTTCCTCCTTAGTTGTGTATTTTACGGGCTTCCGATGGCGTGTGCACAGCCGCCGACCGTCGGCTCGATTTTCGGCCCGCTGTCCGCGGGCAAAGGGACGGACTTCTATTCACTCCTTAATGGAGCCCAGGGATATTCCGTTGACAAAATATCGCTGCATAAAGGGATAGACCAGCAGAATGGGAACAATCACAATCACGATGGCCGCCATTTTCAGGGTAAACGGGTGGCTTCTCGCCTGAGAATTGAGCATTGCGGTAACAGGAGAGACAGAGTCGGTGTTTTCAACCACCAGTTCCCGCAGCACCAGGGTCAGCGGCCAGAGCTTCCGATCCGCCACATACATGGCTGCGGAAAAATAGTTATTCCAGTATCCTACCGCATGGAAAATAGTCATGGTGGCAATGGCAGGCCGGGACATAGGGACGACGATGGTAGTCAGAATCCGCAGATCACTTGCCCCATCGATCTGCGCCGCCTCGATGAGAGATTCCGGCACGCTGGTGCGGATGAAATTCTTCATAAGGATCAGGTTGAAGGCACTGATGGATTCGGGAAGGATCAATGCCCACACCGTATTGTAAAGCTTCAGATTGCGGATCAGAATGTAATTGGGGATCATGCCGCCGTTAAAAAACATGGTAAAGAGGATCAGTCCCATAATGGCCTTCCGCCCCCGCAGATGGGGCCTGGACAGGGCATAGGCGGTAATGATCAGCAGAAACACGCTGAGAGCGGTACCCACAACAGTAACCGTAAAGGATACCAGAGCCCCGGAGTGAATCAGTTCATAGTCCAGAATCTGCTTGTAGGCCTCCAGACTGAAGGCATGGGGAATGATCCGCAGAGGATTTTCCAGATACTCCTCATAGGTCATGAAGGAGGTAAAAAAGACATACACAAAGGGGGCCAGGCAGCAGGCAGCGAAGACTGCCACAATCAACGTGCAAATTCCTTCAAACAGATAGTCGCTCCGGCTGCGAATGGGACCGGAAGTTCCTTTCTTTCCGTGCGTCATCAGAAGATTCCCTCCTCTCCCATGGCCTTTGCCGCCCGATCCGACAGAAACAACAGGGTAAAGCTGACAACAGAGCTGAACATTCCGACGGTCGTCGCAAAGGAGAACCGGCCATTGATGATACCCAGTCGATAGGTATAAGTTTCAAACACTTCAGACACCGCCAGGTTGCTGCCGTTCTGCAGCATATAAATCTGCTCAAAGCCGTTGGACATCAGACTTCCCACGTTCAGGAGCAGGAGAATCACAATGGTGCTTTTGATTCCCGGCAAAGTGATATGCCAGATCCGCTGGAGCCGGGAGGCACCGTCAATAGCAGCAGCTTCATACAGTGCGGGGTTGATGGAGCTCAGAGCGGCCAGGTAGATGATGGTGTCCCAACCGGCATTTTTCCAGATGTTGGAGGCCACCACGATCCCCTGGAAGTATTTGGCCTTTCCCAGGAAGAAGACCGGCTCTCCGCCAAAGGCTTTGATCACACTGTTCACCACGCCCCAGGAGGGGGAAAGCAGATTCACAAGAATGCCGCCAATGACCACCCAGGAGATAAAATACGGCAGATAAATGGTGGTCTGCGCCAGGCGCTTGAAGCGAAGAAAAGGGATTTCGTTGATGGCCAATGCCAGAATAATGGGAATCGGAAAATAAATCAGAAGCCGCAGAAAACTGAGTTTCAGGGAATTCCACAGCACACTGTAGAAAGTATCCAGTTCAAACAGATACTTGAAATTGCTCAGGCCCACCCACTGGCTGCCGAAAATGCCTTTGGAAAACTTAAAATCCTTAAAGGCAAGGATCAGGCCGTACATGGGCACGTACTTGAAAACAAGGAAGTACACAGCACAAGGGACAAGCAGCAGATAAAGATATCGGTTTCTGTAAAAATACCGCCATCCGGCGTGTTTACGCGGCGGATGCAGCTTACACGCGTGTTTCATTGTGTACCTCCTTCGGATGTTCCGGATGGCTGTATTATAAGCGTGAAAAGGAGGAAACACAATAAATATATATATTGATAATTTCCGAATTTAATTTGTACAATATTTATAAATTCTACCTATTCAGAATGAGCAGCAGAAAGAAACGCGTTATTTATTGAAATCTGTAAAAATCCATTCCGAAAATCAATTCTCTTTTTCTGCACTTGTCCCCTTAAATAACCGCAGGCATTAATTAAAGAGGGCAAGGCGTATCAGCCTTGCCCTCAAAATGAAGCTTTAGGAGTTCTATGCGAACACAGCCGCCATTCGCCCGTTTCAGGTCGAAATAGCCGTCTTGCCGCAATTATGCGCATCCAATGGTCAGCAGAATATTGGCAAACACCCGCTGCTCGCCGGTGGACACCGCCAAAACGACGGCATTGTCCGCCATGCAGGCATCATAAAATTCGTACCGCCCCAGACCGGACAGCTCCATGCCGCCCAGCAGCTGCCGGAATTCCCGGAAAATTTCCGGCTCCGGCCCACCGGAAGGAACCATTACCGCTGCCTTTTCTACATTGACTGCGGACAAAACCGCTTCGAGTACCTGAGTCACCGTTGGAACGCCCCGGGTCAGGCCCAGGTAAACCTTCCGGGCGTTTCCCGTCTTTTCCGCCAGAGGATAGTTTCCATCCGCAATCAATATCTTGCTGCCATGGCCGCAATAGGCCAGTGCCTCCTGAATTTGCGGTTGAATCAGTTTGGAGGTCAGCATCTTACTCCCCCTCCCGCAGCTTTCCCAGGCTTCCGCCGGGATGCCATTTCACATACTGTTGGGGCGTGACTGCCGCATCCGTTTGAAGCAGAACGCTGAGTGCCTGGAGCACGATGGTTTCCGCCAGGATAGAGTTCCGAGGCGCCCGGTTCAATGGGCCGCCCTCCTGCTCCGCGCCCGCATAGAGGAAGACATCGCTTTGCGCCGCCAGCCAGGAGGCCCTTCCGCCGCTGACACCGATTACCCGGCATCCGTTGTTTTTCACCGCGAGGACCGTCGCCTTCATCTCCGCCGTTTCACCGCTGTTGGAAATGAAGATCACCACATCCCCGGGCACCAGCTGCCCGCAGGAGCCGTGGACAGCCTCGGTTCCGTGGAGAAAATAGGCGGGGGTGCCCGTAGAGGACATCAGAGAGGCCAGATAGCCCGCAATGTGGGCAGGCTTTCCGATTCCGGAAATGTGCAGCCGCCCGCCCCTGGCCTTTGCCTGCAAAATCAGATCCGCCGCCTGATCCAGGGCTTCCCGGTCCAGCTGCCGCAGCACAAAGTCCGTGTTGTCCCGGACAGAGGTGACGAACTTTTCGTAATCCGTATACTGCTGCTGTGTCATCGGCCCACCTCCAGTGCGGAAAGCTCCGGCTTCCAGGGCAGAGTCGCTTTCACCCGGTCAAGCCAAGGCAGAGAGGGCATGGCGCCCATGGCGGAAACCGTCAGTGCGGCGGTGTGGTTAGCAAACCGCAGTGCTTCCTCCGGCTCCATTCCGGCACAGATCGCAACGCAGAAAGCACCCACAAAAGAGTCCCCCGCGGCGGTGGGATCCACTGCCTTGATATTGGGTACCGCCGGGCTGAAAAAGAAGTCATCCCCCTGAGCCAGTGCCGCTCCCGCGGAGCCAAGCGTGATCAGAACATTGGAAACGCCCTTGGCCTGCAGGGCCTTCGCGGCTGCCTTCACCGAATCCATATTCACGCCATCTCCATGGCGGCCGATTTCGATTCCCGTCAGGTCAAAGGCCTCGTGCTCATTGGGAGAAAGATAGCTCAGGCAGGCCAGCAGCCCCTCCGGCAGCGGTGCGCTGGGAGCACAGTTCAGCATCACCGGCACCCCCTTGTCATGGGCGTACCGGGCCACCAGCACGTTGACCTCCATGGGAATCTCCAGCTGGAGCACTACCAGGTCGTAATCCGCAATACGCTCCTTCAAAAAGGTCAGTTCTTCCGGTGTAATGGTCATATTGGTTCCCGGAATGACCATGATCCGGTTTTCCGTAGAAGCACCGGGCTTCTCCTCCAGAATAATGACCGCGCAGCCCGAGGCGATATGATCATCAAACAGAATGTGTTCCGTGCGGATTCCGGCTTCCCGGCAGACGGTAAGCATCTCCTGCCCGTTTCCGTCCCTGCCCAGCTTGCCGCACAGGGTCACATCCGCGCCAAGCCGGGCCATCTGAACGGCCTGGTTGGCGCCCTTTCCGCCGGGAGCCTTGCGAAAGGTCTTCGCAAGAACGGTCTGCCCCTGACGGGGAAAAATGTCCGTCGTTACAATCTGGTCCATGACAAAGCTGCCAACGACCAGGATCTTTGGTCTTTTCATGGTGCTGCCTCCTAATATCACAACAACATCCGAACTGCCTAAGCCGGTCTCTCGTCGTGAATCAGTCGGTGTGCCCCGAGGCGGTGTCCTACAGACGTTCCCGCACGACCCGCGCGGCAGCCTTCATCTGATGGACGCATTCCTCCAGTTCCTGGTGATTGTCAAAATCAAAGGAGGCAGAGGACGCGCTCATGGCCCCCAGGAGGCTATTGTCCGAATTGAAAATCGGCACGCCGATACAGCGGATGCCGTATTCATGCTCCTGGTTATCCATCGAATAGCCCCGCTGTCTGGTCAGCAGAATCTCTCGCCGCAGAGCGTCCTCATCCATAATGGTGTAATCCGTATAGGCCGTGCGCTCCAGCCGAAGACAGGCCTCAAAGTCCTCCTGAGGAAGGTAGGCCAGCATTGCCTTTCCCAAAGATGTGCAGTAAAGAGGCGCGCACTCGCCCATAATGCTCCGGAAGGGATAGTTGTAGACCTCCTCCGGCGGATAACTGTTGCACAGGTAGAAGACCTGCTGCTGCCGATAGATTGCGAAATAGGTTATGGCATTCAGCCGCTTGGAAAGCCCCTGCATAATATCATGGAGGATTCTCTGGTAGCCCAGCTTTTCATTGATAATAAACGAGAACTCCAGAAGCTTCAAGCCCAGCCGATACCGGCCGGTTTCCGGATTCTGCTCCAGGTAGCCTGCTTGCTCGAACGTAGAGACAATATTGGACACATTGCTTTTGTTCAGATCCAGCATATGGCTCAGCTGTGTAATTCCGAGCTCCGGGGTATCCGATTTGAAGCACTCCAGCAGATTCAGGGCCTTTGCCAGGGATTTGACCTTTGCGTCATTGGGTTCCATCATAACGTATTACTCACCTTTTCGACAGTATTTCAGTTCTATCGCTCCTTATGCTCCATTATATACACCATTTTCAGAAAATGGAAGACAAATTTGCTCCGATTCACAAAAAGCAGCTCAGTTCAGCAGATTATTTGGTTTCTTTCCGGCAAA
>ERZ808246.1542-NODE-1542-length-16491-cov-3.346556_pt1 | contig 16491 bp, 14 predicted proteins | sample MGYA00521083_ERZ808246 | MGnify/ENA primary metagenome ERZ808246 (study PRJEB31516, sample SAMN03275577) | gut metagenome | biome: mammalia-associated habitat; material: feces | host: Papio cynocephalus | place: Kenya | collected 2012-07-07 ...
TAAAAAATGATTAAAATCATTTAAATATATAAGTCCAAGTATTTGAGATGTTTGATTTCCTAAGGCTAAACCTTTATTGTGCTCATACAATGGTAATTCATTTATTTGTTTTACTATGTGGCTGTTGTTAACTCTGGAAATATGTTCTTCTTTTAATTCTATGATTTTTCTATTCACATATTTTTTATTAGTTGTATCTATAACAGAATCTAAAATATTCAATACATCTATGTCTTTTATTTTTCTTCTGAGCTGTTTTTTTAAAATTGTGTGATCAATATTATAAAAATATTTCTTTATATCTAATTTTAATACATAAAAATTATCACTTTCTTGCTTAATTCTATTTAAATATTTAATTAAAAGTTCTAAAGAATATTTATTACCTTTATTTTTTCTTGTTGCACATACACTATCAACAAATGAACTGTCATAAACTTTACATAAAAAATGTTCTGCTATTAAATGGTTAATTACTTTATCTTCTAAATTCTCTGACATTATAATTCTATATTTCGGATCATTTATTAAAAATATATTATAGTCATTGAAAATAACATTTTTACTAACTAGTCTATTTTTAATATTTATTATATGCTCAGTCTTATATATTTCAAAATTTCCTCTTTTTACTTTATTTTTAGTATTTTTTAATACTTTATTTGTTGTTTTAACTATATTATTTAAATCATATATTTCATTATATATATTATTTACTCTTTTCATATTTAAACCATGCTCTAACCATTTTATCAAGTTCTAATAGATGATTTCCATAACTTTCAAATTTTTTGTTATTTATTAAATCTTTTCTAAGTGCTTCTTCTAAATAAAAATTTAACATTTGTATTGAGACTACAATTTCTCTTTTATACTGTAATTCTTGGAAAATATTTGCTCTATATATATTTTCTAATATATCATAACAAGAAGAAATTATTCTTTCTTTTAATACTCTATATTCATTCGGAAAACTTGAAGTATTTCTTTCTATATATCTTATTGTTTTTCTAGCACTTTTTGCTATTATAAATTCTTCATGAATTTTATATCTATATTTTAATTTTTCTATTTTTTTATTTATTTTTTCTTCATTCATATTTTCTCCATATAAAAAGTAGTAAGCTAGAACTTGAAGAGTTTCATAATATTTATTACTAATCTCCATTTCATTTACTACTTATATTCTGTATTACTACAAGGAATATTCTTATTTCCAAATCTTTAATCTATAATAGATATGTAATTATTATTTATAAATCAAGTTAAAAGGAAGTTCGCGAACAGTCGACTACGACTCCTTGTTGTTGTCGCTGCATTCTTCACCACTACTAACAAGGTCTACCAAGAGACACGGGTAATTTTATTACAGAATATCCCATTTTTTTGAGATGCCTACATTTCATTCGGCATCATTTCGGCATATATGCCTCAATATCTTTTAAATTTAAAAGATAGAATTTAGATTAGAGATTAATTGCGAACAGACGACTACGACTCCTCGTCGCGGCATTCCTCACCACTACCAACAAGGCCATCTTTCGAAAAAATTGAACCTGATGAACAATTATTTTCTATAACTTCATAACCTACATTATTATTTTCATATATTCTAATTTCTTGATTTTCTTCTATTGAACAACTTGTATAATTACCATAATAACTATCTTCAGATTCAACGTACTTACAATTATTTTCTCCAAATACTTCTTTGGCATGAGATAATTCTTTTTTATAATTACCTGCTAAAAAGCATTCTGGATTGTTATTTCTCCATATACAAGCCCCATATCCATCATCACCAGTGTAATCAAAAAAACTTTCTTTCTCACATTTATAGCCTAATGGACAATTATTTTTAGCTTTATTATATAACTCATCAATTGCATCTTGTATATTTGTAGATGATAATTTACTTGATGTATTTGAGTAAGATACATTTACTGCAGATATAACTGTTGCGGCGTATACTGTTGTTCCTGATATTAATATACCTGTTATGATACCTAGAATATATTTTTTGTTTTTTATAATCTTTTCTTTTATATTTTTTAATACTTTCAACCTAATCACCTACCATCTTAGATATTTCATCTAATGCACATTGTACATCACTACAATTAAGACTTGTTTTTGAATTATCATATGATGTCATTAATGCTTGAGCCGTTTTTAATACTAATTGGACTGTTGTTTTTTTTGATGTGTTTGCTGGTAGTATTGTTAATCCATCTTTGTATTTTATTGTGACATATACATCTTTTTCTGAATTTGCATTAATTACTTTATCTGTTTCATTATTACTTATTTCATAAACTATATTTGTATTATTACTTGCGTATAAGTCTTGAGTTGACGAGATTATATATGGTTTATTTGTTTTGTTTTTTATTGTTAATTTATAAGTAATTTTGGATGTTAGGTCTGGTAATTTATTATATAACATAATTCTTTCTGTACCATAATCTGCCTTCTCTATTTCTTCTGCATTTCCAACTACATTACTTACTTCTACACCTGTTACCATAAGATCTATGTTTGCTCTTAAAAGAGCAGTTCCTGCAAGTTGCATATTAGTATTTAAAGAAGCATAGCCTATTGCCATAGTAACAATTAATACGATAAATATATAACTACGCTTCTTCATACTACACCTTCTTTATAATACTTCTATTTCATCTTCAATTAATAATTTTTTACTGCTTTCAAAGTCACTTACTTTCATAATATAAATATAACCTATATTATCAGATATTATATAAAATACAGCTCTTGTTTTTTCATTTTGATATAGAATTGGTTTATTTACATTATCTCTTACAGCAATTAATCCATCAAATGTTTTTAATAATACTATTCTTAAACTTCTAGTTTCTACTAAACTTTGAATTGATTCAACTACTTTTGTTTCAGATATATATCTACTATAATCAGTTAATATATTTTTTAATCTTTCTTCAAATAATTCTTCAGGAGTTTTTAAATTTCTTTGTACTAAGTATACATATACCATAAATGCTATATCGATTGCTGATAATATAACTATTACTATTAATACAATAGCTTTATTACTACCTTTTTTATATTGTAACACTGCATCTTTATTATTAGATAAATCATATTTTAAACTTATATCTGTTGTTTTCTTTGTAAGCGGTATTGTTATACTTACTACTGCATTATCTGATAAGCCTTGCTCAAACTTTTCATTATTACCTTGAATATTTACATATAAACCTACTTTTAATAATGCTTCTCCATCTACACTATATCTATCTAAGAAAGAAGATGCAAGTTCATTATACTTTTTATAATCAATTGAAATATCTTTTTCATCTATAGTGAAAGAATTATTTACATCTTGAATTTCTTTATTATCTAATATTTTATATTTTTTTTCTAAAATATTCTTTCCTTCAGCTGTATTTATTTGTACTTTAGCATCTATATAATAAGAGTATGTTAAATCTAGTTTTGTGTCTGTTTTAAAACTATATTTAAACTCTGTATTTATTTTATTAATTAGAGATGATACATATACTTTATTTTTTCCTAAATAATCTTCATCAAAATAATTATTATCATCTAAATATACTTTGTAGTCTAAATCACTAGTCTCACTGTAATGTAGTTTATAAGTATTATGAAATGATGAATTAAACCATCCTATAAGTCCTAATACTATTAATATGAAGATTCCTATAATTATATATTTTTTATAATTATTTTTATCTATTACCATATGACTCACCTCACTGCATTAACTCACTTAAAAGAACTGAAGGCATACCAATATATTTAATAGTAAGTTTTTGCACTCCTTCAATATCTTCTTCATATACAACCCAATCATCTTTTTCTTTGTTGTAATCTCCTTTAGTTATATATGTATTTTCAAACTCCCCATAATTTATTTTTATTATTCTATGTATTATTAATGTACCATTCTTTTTAAATACAATTATATCTCCTTTAGATAATTTTTGATTTTTATATTTCTTATATATAATTGCATCTCCTTTATTAATAGTTCCAGTCATTGATTCTGTACCTATTGCAATCATATTATAAGTAAATTGACATGATATTAAATATACTAATCCAATAAATATTATAACTATTACGTAATCACTTAATTTTCTTTTACTTTTTTTATATTCACTCATCTTAGGAAGTTTTTTTACTATTAATATTTCTATTAATTCATATAAGAAATATGGATATAACATAAATAATACGCCTTCTAAGAAACTATTTATACTTGGTAGTATTGGTACTATAAATATATACATATCTATTATCACTCTATATAATAAACATGATTTAATGCCTGATTCTTTTACTAAGTAATTTAGAAAAGTATTTTTCATAATACTTTGTAGTAAGACTACTGTAATAAATGTGTATATTTGACTGAATGAATAATATCCGTATGCTTTATTACTTATAATTATATCTATTAGTATAAATAGAATTAGTAATAATGCTTTAGTTTTCTTTTCTTTATCTGTTAATATATAAGAGTTTATATATCTTATTATTTCTGTTAGTACTATTATGGAGATTGTTAAAATTATTGTTATTTTTCTTAAATAATTTTTATAAAATACACTATAGTTTATGGAATAGCCTGTTTTTAGACTTATTAAATAAAATAGAATTAAGAAAGCAAGGGAACTTGCTAGTACTAAGTAAAAATAATTTTTTTCTTTATTAAATGATTCTTTTTTTAACTTATATTTTTTTATTAAATATATTGTTGTTAGTAATAATACTATTGTTGTTATAATTAGACTTTTGTCTTTTAAATATATATATGATAAAAGGAGTAAAATATTTATAATCAGCAATAAAATAGTTTTATTTAATTGTTTCATTATATATCTTTACTCTCTTTCTTATTATTCTGCAGATGCAGATTGTGCAGTTGCATTTAAGTCACAAGTAATTGTTACTTTCTTTGCTGTTGTTTCTGAATATGTTTTTACTAGTTTTACTGTTACTGTATCAGCAAGAGATGTTTCACCTTTTGCAAGTGTTGTATTGTCTAATGCTTCTCCGCGATTTATTTGAATGTAATTAGTGTCATCTGCTGTACAAACCATTTCTCCAAGTAGTGCATTATATTGACTTTCGTTTTTAATTTTATATGTTAATACTGCTTGTTCATTTAATGTATCTAATGTTTGTGTTGTAAAAGTTATTGATTTTCCATCAGATGATATTGTTGCTGTTGCACCATCATTTGTACTAGTTGTATCCATTGAAGCTTCAGAAAATGTTACTCCTTTTGAAAAGTTGTCATAAGAACCATTAATGTTAATGTTTCCAGTAAAATTAAGTGTAAGTGATATTGCTGCAAAACCAACTATTACTGACATTAATAAAACTATAATTGATACTTTAATTTGTTTATTCATATTTTTACCTCTTCTTTTAATATTTTTTAGTTATTGTCACATGTTTCTAATGTATCATCATTAGGATCATAATCTGTTGCTGTTGCTTGGAATGAACATGTAACTTTTAATGTTTGTCCAGTAGTATCTGCATATGTTTTATTAAGATATACAAGAACTGAATTTGAACATGATATTCCATTTGGTTTAATGATTGAACCTTCAATATCAGTACCTTCTTGAACTGTTACATAATCTTTTGCAGTTCCTTCTACTTGACAAGTAAGTCCACCTATTTTTGCTCCGTATTGACTTTTATTTCTAATGTTGTAGTTTATTTGAAATGATTCACCAATACTTGTTAATGTCTGAGTTGTAAATGTAAAAGATTTTCTGTCTTGTGCAAGTGTAACTGTCGCTCCTGCATCTTTTGACTCATCATCTACATAAACTGTTTCAAATTGAATGTTGTTTGTAAAGTTTGATTCAATTCCACTTATTGTTGCTGTACCATTTTGTCTTAATGTTATTGTGATAGCAGCAAATCCGATAGCTCCTAAAAATATTATTGTAAATATTGCTATTTTCATTTGTTTATTCATTATTTTACCTCTCACTTCTTAAGTATTTGCATCATTATGATGCTGGTTGTGCAGTTGCATTTAATGTGCAACTTACAGTTATTGTTTTTGGGACTTTTTCTTCATAAGGATGTTTTAATATAATTGAAACAGTATCTTTATCTGATATGTTGTCTTTTTTTACAATTTGATTATCAAGTGTTCCTGCAGGTGCTATTTCAATATATTTTGTATCACTAGAAACACAATTTATCTTCCCCACTAAAGCATTATATTGACTATTATTTTGAATTTTGTAACTTAATGTTGATGTTTCATTTAAGACATCTAATGTTTGAGTTGAAAAAGATATTGTTTTTCCATCTGCAGATATTATTGCGGCAGCCCCATCCGATTTACTAATTTGATCCATATCCGCTTCTTTAAAGATTATGTTGTTTGTAAAATCATTTGGATCACTATTAATTCGAATAATTCCGCTTAAACTCATAATTGTTGTAATTGACGCATACCCTACAATTAGGAAGAATGCTAAAACGACAATTGCAACTTTAAACTTACCTCTCGTTATACATCTCATCCTCCTATCTTATTTAATTATATATTATGATTAAATTATTAACAAGGAAATTTGTTGAATTTATTTTTTTAATTTTCTTTTACATTTATTTACAACAAAAAAGATTGTCAAATTGACAATCTAAATATTATTTTTGGAATTGTGAATTATATAAGTCTGCATAGAAACCATTTTTCTTTATTAATTCATCATGATTTCCTTGTTCTATTATATTTCCATCTTTCATTACTAAAATTAAATCTGCATTTTTAATAGTTGATAATCTATGAGCAATAATGAATGATGTTTTTCCTTCTGTTAATTTATCCATTGCTTTTTGAACTAATTCTTCAGTTCTTGTATCTACATTTGAAGTTGCTTCATCTAGAATTAAGAATGGAGCATCCTCTACCATACCACGAGCAATAGTTAATAATTGTTTTTCTCCACTACTTATTGCTTCATTATCACCAAGACGAGCATCTAGTCCTCCAGGTAAAGTTTTAATAAAGTGGTCAATTCCAACTGTTTTACAAGCGTTCCATATATCTTCATCAGTAACGTTTTCTTGATTAAACTTAATATTTTCTCTTATAGTTCCATCAAATAACCATGTATCTTGTAAAACCATAACGAATAATTTATGAATATTTTCACGAGTTAATTCCTTTGTTGACACTCCATCTATTAAAATATCTCCTGAATTAATTTCATAGAATTTCATAAGCAAGTTAACCATTGTTGTTTTTCCAGCACCAGTTGGTCCAACAATTGCAATCTTTTGTCCTGGTTGTGCTTTTGCTGAGAAGTTATTGATTATCGTTCTTGTATCATCATAACCAAATTTAACATTTTTAAATTCGATTTCACCTTTAACTTTATGTCTATGAAGGTGTTTTTTAATGTGTGACTCATCAGACATTTCTTTTTCATCCATAAACTCAAATACACGTTCACTTGCTGCGGCCGTTGATTGTAAGTTTGTTGTTGCTTGAGCAATTTGTGATAATGGATTAGTAAATAATCTAACATAAATCATGAATGCAACAATTACTCCGAATGAAATATTTCCATTAATAACAAGTAATGCTCCAACAATACATACTGCAACGTATCCTAAGTTTCCAACAAATCCCATGATTGGTTGCATTAATCCTGATAAGAAATTACTCTTTCTATTTGCATCATATAGTCTTGTATTTAATTCTTGGAACTCCTCAATTGCTTTATTAGTTCCATTATATGCTTTTACAACAGTATGTCCTGAGTAAATTTCTTCAATATAACCGTTTAAATCACCTAACTCTTTTTGACGTTTTTCAAAGTATTTTTGAGATTTTCCTAATATTAAGAACATTAAGGCAAATCCAATTAAGCTTGATAATATGGCAGTTATTGCCATTAACCAGTTAGTTACAAACATCATGATAATTGATCCTACAAATAATGTTGTACTAGATACAAGAGTTGCTAAACTATTATTTAAGTTCATTGATATTGTATCTACATCGTTTGTAACACGAGATAATACATCTCCGTTTTCATGTGTATCAAAGTATCTTAATGGTAATTTATTAATTTTATTACTAATATTTCTTCTTAATCTTTTAGCAAAGTTATTTGATACAGTTGTCATTGAGAATGATTGCATATAACTAAATAATGCACTTATAAAGTAAATTAGTCCTAAACCAAATCCAATATTTTTTATTTCTTTCATATCAATTGTTGGTTCAACTAATTTCTTTACTGATTTAGGCATTTCATCTATTAATGTTAAGGCGTTTTCAGTTGATTTTTCACCTTTCATTTTTGATGTTAATTTCATTAATTCTAATTGATCTTTTACTGTGATTGTTTGTCCATCTATTTTAAAGTCTGTTAAATAAAACTTTAAAACATTGTCTGGAAGTGTTAATAGTAATTTGGATGCATCTTCTTTACTTTCTAAAGTTGTCATTTTGCTGACTACTTCTTTATATGCATTTTTTTCACTTGCTGTTAATTTGTCTGATGTCATAATCTCAGTTGATGTTTTAGCAAAATTTTCTTCATTAAAGTTTGAAGTCATCTTTTTTGATATTTTTGTTAGTACTTCTGTATTTGGTACTAAACCTTTTGATATTTCATCTGTAAAATCAGATAGTTTATTTGGAGCAATTAGTGCTAGTACTGAACTTGCACAAGCAAGAATTAGTCCAAATATAAGTAAGAATTTCCAACTATTTAAATTCTTAAGTAATCTTTTCATAGAGCCCCAAAAGTTTTTAGGCTTTTCTTGAGCTCCACCTCTTGGTCCTCCTGGTCTAGGCACTTGCTAACTCCTCCTCACTTAATTGTGAAAGTGCAATTTCTTTATAGACTTCACAATTTTTTAATAATTCTTTATGTGTTCCTTGTCCAACACATTTTCCTTTATCTAATACAATAATTTTATCTGCATTAATTATTGTTCCAATTCTTTGAGCAACAATCATACTAGTAGCATCTTTTGTATATTCTTTTAATTCTTTTCTAAGTGTTGCATCAGTTTTATAATCTAGTGCACTGAAAGAATCGTCAAATATATATATTTCTGAGTCTCTTGCAATGGCTCTTGCAATTGATAATCTTTGCTTTTGACCACCAGACACGTTAGTTCCACCTCTTGCAATATGAGCGTCATACTTTTTATCCATTTTTTCTACAAAGTCTGTTCCTTGTGCTACTTCAATTGCTTTTTTGATTTTCTCTTTAGTTGGTTTTTCACGACCATTGTCTCCGTAAGCCACATTTTCACTTACTGTTCCAGTAAACATTACTGCTTTTTGAGAAATATAACCAATCTTGTTATGAAGATATGTCTCATCGTATTCTTTTACATCTACTCCATCTACTAATACTTCTCCATCAGTTGCATCATAAAATCTAGGAATTAAATTTATAAGAGTAGATTTACCACTACCAGTAGATCCAATAAATGCTACTGTCTCACCTTTTTTAGCAGTAAATGAAATATCTTTTAATAAATATTCATCTGCATCAGGATATTTGAATGAAACATTCTTAAATTCAACTGTTCCTGTTTCTTTAGTATCTCCTTTAAATGTTCCATTTTTAATTGAAATTTTTTCATCAAGTACTTCATTAATTCTTTTAGCAGATATTTCTGCTCTTGGCCACATCATAAATATTAGAGCTAACATTAAGAATGACATAATTACTTGCATTCCATAACTTGAGAATACTACCATGTTACTGAATAATGTAATCTTATCAAGCATTCCTGCTTTATTAATTAATATTGCTCCAATGATATAAATACCAAGAGTTAAGCCATGCATGACAAGGTTCATTATAGGCATCATTACTGCAAAACATCTTTGGTTAAACATTTGTGTTTTAGTTAACTTATCATTTACTTCTTCAAATCTATCAGATTGGAATTTTTCAGCATTAAATGCTCTAATTACTCTAATACCTGATAAGTTTTCACCTGTTACTCCATTTATTTTATCAATTAATTTTTGAACAATTTGGAATCTAGGCATAACAATAATCATTAGTGTTGCAACAGTTGTTAAAAGTATTGCAACGCATACTGCTGTTAAAATACTCCATTCTAATCCTTTATTTAAAATCTTCATGATTGCCCAAACAGCCATAATTGGTGCTTTAGCCATCATTTGAAGACCCATACCGATTAGCATTTCTACTTGCATTACATCATTTGTTGTACGAGTAATTAAACTACTTGTTTGGAATTTTTTAATTTCTTGAATTCCAAAGTCTTGAATTTTTTTGAATATTTTTAATCTTAATGTAGCAGAGAATGATGATGCGACTAAAGATGCAAAATATCCAACAATAATTGCTGATATTAATGATCCACCAGCACATGCTAACATGTAGGCACCTTGTTCTAATATATCAGACATTTTACTACCTTCAGTTTGAACAAGTTTAGTTATTGCACTCATGTAGTCTGGCATCTTTAACTCTAACCATACTTGAAAAACTATTAAGACTATACAAATTACTACATATATTTTGTCTTTTGTAGATAAATTCTTAAATAATTTAAACATTAAACTCCTTCTTTCTTCATATTTTCTTTTAACTTTTCTATTACTTTATAAAAAGTATTAAGTTCATCTTCAGATATTCCATTTAGTATACTATCATTTAAACTATCAAGACGCCTCATCATAATGTTATGCGTTTCAATTGCTCTCTTAGATATTATTATTTTTTTCCGTCTTGCATCACACACATCTGCCTCTTTAGTAATAATACCTCTTCCTTCCATACTATTTAAAACATCTGAAACAGCGGCTTTACTTATATTTAATTTTTCTTCGATGTCTTTTTGATAAATTGTTTTATCTTTATTTTCAATTAAATATGTCATTATTTCTACTTGTAATGGTCTTGGATGAAATTTTTCATCTTCTTTTTTGCCTAAAGTAAAAAGTTTTTTTACCATACAATTATTTAAACTTTTAATTTCACTAATAACATTTCTTTGCAATCTATCACCTTCTTTTTTCTATCCGCTAGTTAATAATAAAACAAAAAAATAAAATAGTCAAGTACTTAACTAACTATTTTATTTTATGTATAAATTTAATTTTTTATTCACTTCTTAATGCTTCTACTGGGTCTTTTTTACTTGCTATTTTTGCAGGGATGAATCCGGCTATTACTGTTAGTAATACACTAATTATAATTAATACTATAGCACCGACTACTGGAAGAGATGCAATATTACTAATACCTACTACATTCTTTATAATAATGTTTATTGGTATATTTAAAAGAAGTGTTACTACTATTCCAAGCACTCCAGCACTTAGTCCTTCTATTAGAGTTTCTGCATTAAATACTCGTGAAATATCTTTCTTACTAGCTCCTATTGCTCTAAGTATTCCAATTTCTTTAGTTCGCTCAATTACAGAAATATAAGTAATTATTGCTATCATGATACTTGAAACTACTAAACTAATTGCAACAAAAGCAATTAAGACACTACTTATTACATTTACTATTGTTGTTACACTACTCATCATTACTCCAACAACATCTGTATATTGGATTTGATCTTTTTCTTCTTTTCCGTCATTATATTTATCTATTATTTTTACAATACTTTCTTTTGAATCAAAGTCTTTTGGATATAAATAAATATAATCTGGATTGTCTAAGGAAACTGAACCAAGCTTTTTTAAATTATCTTCATAAGTTGCACTCATGTTTTCTGTATATGTTTCAATATATGTTGCCATTTCTTCTTGAGACATTGAAGCAAGTGCCATTTTTTGTTCATCTGATAAACTATTCATATCAAATTTTTTATTTGTTTGGAAGTTACTTCCTGTAAATATATTCTTATCTTTGTTTTCAGTTTGCTCTTTTACAATATCGCTTGACTCATTTTCTTTAATTAAATGTGTCATTAATGAATGTTGATATCCTACAAGTCCATAAGTACTTGCTCCATTAACCGCTTCTTCATTTGGTTTAATAATACCTACTATTTTTAACTCTTCAGCATTACTAATTAAGTTTTTCATATACTCTTCGTCATCACTCTTGTCAAGCCACATTCCATTTTCTTTTTGATAATAATCAGAGTTTTTAACAAGTCTAAATTTTAAATTTAAGATGTCGCTTGTCTTATAACTAGTTGTTTTAAAACTTACTTCTTCACCAGATGTCATCTTATTAAATTGTTCTTTTAAATCATCTTGATCAAGTAATCCAATACTATATAAAGTATAATCTGAAATATGATTATTCTTATCAACAATAAGAACTAATTCGTTATATTTCTTTGGCCATTTACCAGCAACTAAATCATATTGTTGTTTATTTAATGACTCATTATCTAACATTTCAGTAAAGACATTATTATTTGACATCATTGAAGAATATGCACTTGAAATATTACTTGTACCCATTCCAATGGAGTCATAAACAGTTGTTGGGTTTACTTTAACTATCTTATCTGTTGTATCTTTATATAAATTTAATTGTACTTCATATGAATATTTAATATCTGATGTATACTTCTTTATATCATTATTTTTTTCTACATATGACATAAACTTTTTCATATCATTTGTTTTTGTATCTTTAGAAAGTGTTGTAAATACATCTCCCATTATATTAGTAGATGTTATTTCATCTTTCTTAGACTTTTCATCATCTTTCTTACTACCAGTAAATGCTGATAATAATGATGCCATATCAACATTTTGTTTTTGTATTGTTAATGGATAACTGCTTAATGTTTCTTCTTCTGTTTTCGCAATATATGAATTTATTCCATTTGATAAAGAAAGTATCAAAGCAATTCCAATAATTCCAATTGATCCTGCAAAAGCTGTTAATATAGTTCTTCCTTTTTTAGTCATTAAGTTATTTAGTGAAAGAGATAAAGCTGTTTTTATAGACATATTTGTCTTTTTATCACGTTTATTTATTTTTGATTCAGTCTCATTCTTAGAAACTTTATTTGAATCATTTAAAATAACCCCATCTTTTACTTCGATTATTCTTGTAGAATATTCATGAGCAAGTTCTGCATTATGTGTAACCATAATTACTAGTCTATCTTTCGCAACTTCTTTTAATAAGTCCATTATTTGTTCACTAGTTGCTGAGTCAAGTGCCCCAGTTGGTTCATCTGCAAGTAATATATCTGGGTTATTTACTAAGGCTCTTGCAATCGCAACACGTTGCATCTGACCACCAGACAATTGGTTTGGTCTTTTATTTATATGGTCTTTTAAGCCCACTTTTTCAAGGGATTCTATTGCTCTTTTTCTTCTTTCTTTTTTACAGACACCTGACAAAGTAAGTGCAAGTTCAACATTTGATAGTATTGACTGATGTGTTATTAGATTATAACTTTGAAAGACAAATCCTACTTTATGATTTCTGTAAGTATCCCAGTCTCTATCAGTATACTTTTTAGTACTAGTTCCATTTATTATTAAATCTCCATCTGTATAATCATCTAGTCCTCCAATTATATTTAACAAAGTAGTTTTACCACTACCACTAGGTCCTAAAATAGAGACAAACTCACACTTACGAAAGACAATACTAATATTATCAAGAGCAGTCTGTTTAAAGTCATCAGTTGCATAAATTTTAGTTATATTTTTTAGTTCAAGCATTTTATTCCTCCTATTAAATTTATGTCATTATATTAAAAATTATCTTTAATTAATCACTATATATATTATACTTTATTTTTTACTTTTCTAGATACTTTTTTAAATCATTTAATTTTTTCTTAGTATCTTCAACCCCTAAATCATACATAGCTTGTATTTTATCTTTATTAGTTTCCATATGTTTAATTTTAATATGCTTAGTTGGTCTTATTACAAATATTTTATTGTCTTTTTCAAGATTAATAACTTTCTCTACTTCGTTATTATACATATTAGGTCTATTTTCTACTGTTTTTAAAAAGTTTTTATACTTTTTATATTTCAATTTATATGGAAACATTTTAGTTTTATGTTTTCTATAATCAATTGGACGTGTTGGGATAACAATTATCTTATCATATCCCATATCAATTGCTTTTTGTACTGGGATTGAGTCTCCTATTCCTCCATCTAGATATTTATTACCATTTATTTCCACGATTTCAGAAATTATTGGCATTGCGCCACTTGCTCTCATAACATTTATTTGTTTTCTTGAATTTTTAATTTCAATATATTCAGGAAGTCCCGTTTCAATATTTGTAACTACTGAATAAAATTTAGTTTTAGATTTATCAAAGGTATCATAATCAAATGGATATAATTTATCTGGAAGATCATGAAAACAGAATTTTTCATTTATAATGTTGCCTGTTTTAATAAATGATTTTAAAGACATATAATCTTTATTACCAGCATACTCTAAGTTATAGTTTAAAACTCTTTTAGGTTGTTTTGATACATAGTTTATTCCAAATAAAGTACCAGCAGATACTCCAATTACACAATCAACTTCAATATTTTCTTCTAAAAAAGTATCAAGTACTCCCATAGTATATATTCCACGTAGTGCTCCACCTTCTAAGACTAAACACGTTTTCATATTATCACCACATTTATTATATCATGAATGAAAAAAGACACAAATTTATTTTGTACCTTTTTCTTTTTAATAGTAAATTACCTTTGTTCCTTTTAATTCGTTTTTACTGCCTTTATTATAAGTATTATATAATTTATCTCTAAATGCTTTTGATACATGTGGACATCCATGAGATGATGGAGCATTTTCATTGCTGTTTCCACCTTTTGTATTTTTAGGAAGACTTCCTACATGGATTGTATTTCCAAAGTATGCCCCGGTATCTTCTTTTTGCATATGAATTGCTCGACCAACATTAGATTCACTTGCGAAGTCTCTTACTTCAAGATTAAATTTAATTGTAGTTGATCCTCCACTATCGTTTGTGTTAAATCCTTCTGTATCTCCAGTTGATGTTTTAAAATTTTCTACAACTTTCCATTTACCACTTGTATTTTCAAATAGTAATAGTCTTTGAGTACCTTGATTTACCCAAATTAAATATTTTGTTTTACTTGTAAATCCATTCCCATTTACATAATTTTCATATACTTCATTGTCATAGCCATTGTCTATATGGTAACTTGTTCCTTTAAAATATTTTCCATTTATATTTACTATATCTCCAGATTTAGTTCTTACATCATAATTTCTATTATATTTATGTCTTATTTGACTTAATACAACAACACTATCTCCTTTATTTAAATAAACTGTTTTGTCTTCATATTTTGCTTTTACTTGGATGTTTTGTTTTATTGTTGCATTTATATATAATGGATGAACTACTGTTACTTTTACTTCAGTATATTCATTTTTATTTGTAGTTGAAGTTGCTCTTATGATTGCTTCTCCTCCACTTAGTCCTGTCACATCACCATTTGATGATACTTTTACTATATTTTTTCCTGAGGTGATACTCCAAGTAACATCTTTATTTGCAGTAAGATTCATTTTATTATTTTGATAAGTTTTACCTCTACTTTTAACATTTGCTCTCTCACCTAAAGTTATATTAGATTTATTTAATACAATAGAGCCATTCTTTGTAGGCGATGTATTAGTTTCTTCTATATTATCTTCTTCTTTTTTACCATTTTCATATGTATCGTCACCATAAATACTTTTCTTATCATCATCAAAAACATAATATTTATAATTATGTCTTGGATTATAATTCTTAATGGTAGTTATGCAGGACTTGTAATCATAATTTGTATTAGATACCATATTAATTACAACACTCATAATAGTTGGCAACATAAATATTATAGCTGTTGCGAAAAACTTATTAGAAATTTTCTTTAAGATTTTATTATTTTTATCGTCACCTTTTATTACTAAATTAATTAATTCATATGTTGCCATTACTATTAGTATTATTGGAATAATTATACATAAGATATTAAATAGTTTCATTACTATTTGAATAAAGTATATTAGACTATAGTTATCGCATATTATATTTAAGTACATAGAAATACTCCTTTTAAGTAATTTTATATTTTAATTATAATTTTTATTTTAAAAAATTACAATTAAATTATGATTACTAATTCACTAAAAGAAGATACTAAATCATAATGCTTTTTTTACTTCATTAGAATATTTTTCTTTCTCATTTTTTAGTGTTTTATCAAATGATGATTCTTCTCTGAAATCGTTCTCTGATTCCTTATATTTTTCTTGTTTCTTTTTCTTTTTTTCTTGAGATTTGATATATTCATTTATTAGTACTTCACATTGTTCTTTATATTTTATAATAAATGGATTATCTTCTTCTGTTATCATTTTATATATTTTATCTTTATTATTGCGCCAATACTGAGCTATTTTTGTTCCATCACTAAATAATAATGGACTATTATAAGATATTATTTTGTTGTCA
>ERZ808246.1543-NODE-1543-length-16489-cov-29.715407_pt1 | contig 16489 bp, 17 predicted proteins | sample MGYA00521083_ERZ808246 | MGnify/ENA primary metagenome ERZ808246 (study PRJEB31516, sample SAMN03275577) | gut metagenome | biome: mammalia-associated habitat; material: feces | host: Papio cynocephalus | place: Kenya | collected 2012-07-07 ...
TCTTGACTGGCGGTTCCAAAACGTCGTAGACTTCAACTGCGATTTCTAGGTTAAATATCTCACGCTGAGAACGCGGAGAACGCAGAGAGAGGGGAGCCTATCGGGGATTAACCGTGTAGAAAATGCAGAAAATGTAGAATTGTGGATTTCTCTGCGTGGCTCTGCGTATCTCTGCGCGAGATAAACGGGGCGGCGACCTGCCTGCTCTGCACGGTCAATTCCCGCACGGTTTTCCTGCCGCGCGGCGGCGGAGCGTCACATCACGTGCCAGAAGATGCAAAAGAAGTGGCAGATGGTTCCGGCAAGCACGAAAAGATGCCACACCATATGCGCGTAAGGGAGCGATTTCCACAGGTAGAAGACGCATCCGGCCGTATACAAAACGCCGCCCGTCGCGAGCCACATCGTGCCCACACCCTTCAGAGCCTGGACGAGGGGCACGATCGCGAGAACGGCCGCCCAGCCCATGGCGACGTAGATGGCGGTCGAGAGATAGCGGTATTTGCCTGTCGTGAAGATCTTGAAAACGACGCCTGCGAGGGCCGCGCCCCACTCGACGCCGAAGATGGTCCACGCGAGCGCAGGATTCTGCGGACGCAGCGACACGAGGCAGAACGGCGTGTAGGTCCCGGCTATCAGGAAGAATATCGCCATGTGGTCCATGATGTGGAGGATGCGCTTGGCGCGCCATGTCGTCGCGGCGTGGTAGGCGGAAGAGACCGCGTAGAGGAGGATCATGCAAGTTCCGAAAAGCGCCGCGGAGACGACCTTGAAGGCGACGTCCACGCCGCTCGCGGCGCCCTTCCAGACAAGAAGCGCGAGCATCGCCGCGCCCAGATGGGAGCCGACCGCGTGCGTCAGCGCGTTCGCCAATTCTTCGCCGCGCGTCTGCTCGCGTTGTTTTGCCTTCTTTTTCGTTTTCATTCCGTTTCGCGCCCCGTCGCGGGATGGGGAACGGCGCCCGGGCGGCTAGAAGATGCGCTTTCGGGAGAGCACGACGAACAGGGTCCCGATGGCGAGCGTGAGCGTGCCCGATATCGCCATGACGATGCCGAAGGCGTGCGGGTTCTGCTGGAACGGGAGCCCGATGTTCATGCCGTAGAGCGAGGCGATGAGCGTCGGGGCGGCGAGCATGATCGTCGCGGCCGTCAGATACTTCATCACGTTGTTCAGGTTGTTGTTGATGAGCGAGGCGAAGGTGTCGAGCGTGCCGTTCAGGATGTTCGCGTGGATCGTCGCCGTCTCGAGCGCCTGCTGGTACTCGACCATGGCGTCCTCGAGCTGGTCGCGGTCGTCGTCCGTCAACTGCAACTGCCGCGCCGTGTTCGCGCGCGCGAGGGCAATCGTGTCCGCCTTGAGCGATGTGGTGAAGTAGACGAAAGTCTTCTCGATCGTCAGAAGACGCAGCAGGACTTCGTTCGAAATGGACTGGTGCAGCTCCTCTTCCAGGTCGTTCGTGCGCTGGTGGATGTCGTAGAGGTAGCGCAGGAACAGGACGCCCCCGTGCCACAGCAGGCGGAAGGCGAAACGGTAACGGTCGGACGGCGGGCACACGCGGCGGATCTGGTCCAGGAAAGCCGTCGTCACGGGCGTGCGCGCGCTGCAGACGGTGATGACGGACTGCCCGAAGAGGATGATGCCCAACGGCACCGTGCGGTAGGGGACGATCGAGTCGTCTTCCGTCGGACACGGCACGTGGACGATCAGCATGGACGCCTCGTCCTCGTAATCGAAACGCGGACGTTCGTCGGCGTCGAGGGGGTCGGTCAGAAAGTCGCGCGACACCTTGGAAAACGAGAGCACCCGTTCAAGTTCCGTCGTCGTCGGCTCCACCAGATTGATCCAGCAGGACGGGGCGAAATCGAGCGTCTCCTTGAGCCCGCCGTTCTCCCATCTGTAAATCGTCATCATGCCGCACCTCCTCGCGCCAGACTGCCGTTCTCGCTTGTTTTGCCGCGCTCCCGCCTCAGGCGAACTGCGACAGGAAGCGCACGTCGTTCTCGTAAAGCCAGCGGATGTCCGGGATGCCGTACTTGATCATCGCGATGCGCTCCACGCCGAAACCGAAGGCGTAGCCCGAGACGGCTTCCGGATCGTAGCCGACATGCCTGAAGACGCGCGGATCGACCATGCCCGCGCCGGCGACCTCGATCCAGCCGGACTGCTTGCACACGGCGCATCCCTTGCCTTTGCAGACGTGGCAGGAGAAGTCGACTTCGACGGACGGCTCGGTGAAGGGGAAGAAGTGCGGACGGAACCGCACCGTCACGCCCTCGCCCATCATCGCGCGCGCAAAGTAGGCGAGCACGCTCTTGAGATCCGCGAGCGACACGGGCTTCGTGTCGACGTAAAGCCCTTCGATCTGGTGGAAGTTCGCGCTGTGCGTCGCGTCCGTCGTGTCGCGGCGATACGTGCGGCCGGGGCAAATGACGCGCACGGGCGGCTTGTTGGCCATCATGGTGCGAATCTGCACCGGCGAGGTCTGGGTGCGCAAGAGGCAATCTTCGCCGAACCAGAACGTGTCGCTGCGGTCCATGGACGGGTGGTGCGGCGGGGTGTTGAGCGCCGTGAAGTTGTTGAAGCGGTTCTCCAGCTCGGGACCGTCGGCGACCGTGAAGCCCAGCCGGCCGAAGATCGCCGCCGTCTCCTCGACGACGCGCGCAAGCGGATGCTTCACGCCCAGATTCCGCCAGCGTCCCGGCAGCGTCAGGTCGACGTCCGCCGTCGCCTCCGTCGCGGAATTCGCCGTCTTCGCCGCGAGCGCCGCCTCGACCTCGGCGCGCCAGGCCTGCACGGCCTTGCCGAACGCGGGGCGTTCTTCTTTCGGAACGTCTTTCATGCCTTTGATCAAGGCCGGGACAAGTCCATTGCGCCCGACGTACTTCACGCGCAAGGCTTCCGCCGCTCCCGCGCCGTTCGCCGCGGCAATCTCTTTCAGGCTCTCGGCCCGCGCTGTTTCAAGTTCTGCAATCGTCATGCTGTCACCTCTACTCTGTTCGCGCTATTATACCATAATTTGCCGCACAACGGAATGACCGGGCGCACCCTGCCGGCAAAATCCCAGGGTGCGGCGCGGTGCGCAAGAAGACGTGCGCCGGTGCGCGGTCGGATGCGCACAAGAGGTTTCGCGCCGCCAATACGCGCTGCGCCTGGCGGGCGACGGCGTCCGACGGATCCACGATTTCCGCGCGCCCCGCGGCGATTTTCGCGATCAGCGCCTTCAGATGCGGGAAATGCGTGCACCCCAGCACAAGATGGTCCGCGCCGGCGGCGAGCAACGGCTCCACTTTGGCGCGCACGACGGCTTCCGCCCGGGGGCCCGCCGTTTCTCCCCGCTCCACCAGCGTCACGAACTCGTCCGCCACCGTGGCAAGGACCGTCACATGCGCGGCAAACCGCGCGGAAGTCTCCCGGTAGAGGCGTCCGTTGAACGTGCCGGCCGTCGCGAGCACGCCCACGACGCCGGTATGCGAATGGAGCGCCGCGGGTTTGATGGCCGGCTCGAGCCCGATGAAAGGAACCGACGGATTCTCCGCGCGCAGGGCGTCTATCGCCGCGGCGGTCGCCGTATTGCACGCGACGACGATCATCTTGCACCCGCGCGCCAAAAGCACCGCAGTGTTCGCCGCGGACAGCGCGCGGATCTCCTCCGCCGGGCGGTTCCCGTAGGGACAGTGGGCGGAGTCGGCCAGATAGACCGTGGACTCGTGCGGACACCGCCGCTTGAACGCCTCCAGGATGCAAAGACCGCCAAGTCCCGAATCGAAGAAGCCGACCGGACGCGTATCGCTCATGGCGCGGCAATGTAAAAGTACACGCGACGGTCGGTCGCCAGCCGGACGCGCGGCGCGCAGGTGCGGTTCAAGGTCGCCCGGTAGAGCGAATCGAAGGCCACCCCCTCGAGCGGCCAGCGGAGCCCCTCGGACGCCATCCGGGTGCGGGGATCGGGCGCAAAAACCGACACACCCGTGCCCACCGGGAGCGTGAAGACCGCCGCATGGTCGACGGGCGCGAAACAGCCGTTGTCCGTCACGATGGGCAGACCGGCGTCCAGCGCACGAAAAATATTGCCGAGCGTATGGTCCTCGCGCTTGCCGGTCGCCCCCAGGATGAGGGGGTCGGTCCAGCCGTGCTGCCGGCAAGCGCAGATCGCCTTCTCCAAATCGTTGGTGTCCTCGTCCTGCATCCACATCGTCCGGTCGAATGTGCCGCGGACGGAGTCCATGTCGCCCACGACGAGATCAGGATCCTTCTTGCACTTCTGCCGGTAGATGTCCGCGGCATGGTCGCAGCAGACGACACGTTTGGCGGCCGCCAGGGCGAGCCAGGCGAGCGAATCCGACCGCGGGAAATCCCCGGCCGCGAGAATGACGGTCTCCGCGAGGAAAACGCCCAGTTCCGCGAGCGGACGCTTGACGAAATCGCGCAGGACCGCGCGCGGATGCGGCAAGGTCAGTTCGGGCGTATCGAGGACCTTCCCGCCGAAGTCTATGAGGTCGAGGTCGAGCGTGCGCGGACCGTTCCGCACAGTACGCACCCGCCCCGCATCGTCCTCTATGCGATGAAGAGCCGCGGCGAACTCCTCGGCGGGAAGCCCCACGTCGAAGAGGGCCGCGGCGTTCAGGAACTTCTGCGCGGCGAATTCGTCCGGCACGTCAACCGGGTCCGTCTCGTAGGTCGAACTCGCCGCGAGAAGGCGCACTTTCGGAAGCGCGGCCAGCGCCGCATAGGCGCACGCGAGATGTTCCTCCCGCGGCGCGATGTTCGATCCGAGTGCAACAAGCGCCCGCATGGCCGGCGTCAATCGGCGAACGTTTCCGCCTGCGCGACCGTCACGCGAACCTGGCCCTTGATGTCCGCGCTCGACGCACCGACCAGAAGCCCGTAGATCCCCGCGTCCGTGCGGAAGCGGTGGAGGAATTCGTCCCAGTACGCCAGATCGCGCGGCGCCAGACGGAAGTCGATCGTCTTCTCTTCGCCGGGGGCGAGCGCGACTTTCCGGAAGCCCTTCAGCTCCTTCACGCACCGCTCGGCCTGCGCGTCCGGATACGCCGCGTAGAGCTGCACGACTTCCTTGCCCGCGACCTTTCCCGTGTTCTTCACCGTCACGCTCACGCCGATGCCGGGAAGCGCGCGGATGTTCGAGTAGGCGAAGGTGGTGTAGCTCTTGCCGTAGCCGAACGGGAAGAGCGGCGCGATCTTCTTCGCGTCATGCCAACGGTAGCCGACATAGAAGCGCTCGTTGTAGACGACGTTCTTCCCGTTGTAGGTTCCGCACTGCGCGACGGCCGTGTCCGCGTATGACTTTGGCCAGCTCCACGCCAGCTTGCCGCTCGGGTTGACCTCGCCGAAAAGGACGTCGACGATCGAATTGCCCTCTTCCATGCCGAGATACGACGTATGCACAAGCGTGGGCGCCTTGTCCGTCCAATTGTAGCCGACGGGCGTGCCGGAGCGCGTGACGACGACGAGATTCCGGATCTTCCACCCGAGAATCTGGTGCAGAGCGTCCTGGAGTTCCGCCGGCCAGTCCATGTTCTGGCGGTCGCGGCATTCGGACTCCATGTTCTCCTGGTAGCCGAGTTCCGTGCCCGTGAAGACGACGACGGCGTCGGCGGCCTCGGCCGCGGCGCGCAGTTCCTCCGGGTCACTCCACGCCTCGGACGTCTTCTGGTGGGCGTGGCCGCCGGCGACGGCCGCGGCGGAGGTATCGGTCTTCTCGATCTTCCGCTGCGCGCAGAACGGCATCAGCGTGACTTCGGCCTGGGGCAGGCGAGTCTTGAGCGCGGCGAAAAGCGTGACCTCGTACGGCACGTTGCCTTCGCCCGAGCAGCCCTTGTCGCACTGCTTCGCGTTCGCGTTGGACCCGATCACCAGCACCTTCTTGAGCGTCGCCGGCTTCAGCGGGAGGATGCCCGCCTCGTTCTTCAGCAGCACGATAGACTCGGCGCCTTCGTCGCGCGCCACGCGCTGGTGCTCCGGGGTGTTGCGGGCCCCCGCACGGCGCGGCGCACCCGTCAGAAACCCGGTCTTGGCCATCATCCACAGCGTGCGGAGCGCCATTTCGTCCACCGTCGCCGCCGGAACCTTGTTCTCGCGCACGGCCTGCGCCAGCGGGAACCTGTTGGAGATCGCGTAATAGTTGTACCGGATGCCCTGGCCCCAGTGCATCTCGACGCCGCCGCCGTTGTTCGCCGCGAAGTCCATGGAATGCTGCCCGCCCCAGTCCGTCACGACAAGCCCCTTGTAGCCCCAGAGGTCGCGCAGGATGCCCTTCTGGAAGTACTTGTTCTCGCTCATCCAGACGCCGTCAACCTTGTTGTAGCTCGTCATCAGCGCGAGGACGCCCGCACGCTTGACCGCGGCGCGGAACGCCGGCATGTAGATTTCGTGGACCGTGCGGTCGTCCGCGTGCGTGTCGACCGTATTGCGGGCGAGCTCCTGGTTGTTGAGGCAGAAGTGCTTCACCGTCGCCGCGACGTCGTAGCTCTGCACGCCCTCGATGTAGGGCACGCACAACTCGGCCGCGAGCACGGGATCCTCGCCCAGATACTCCCAGTTGCGGCCGTTGAGGGGCGTGCGCAGGATGTTGACGCCCGGACCCAGCAGCTGGTCCACGCCGCGGTCGCGCATTTCCGCGCCCAGAACCTCGCCGTGCCGGCGCGCCCAGTCGACGTCCCACGTCTGCGCCAGGGCCGAAAGCGACGGCAGCTTGGTGTTCACGCTCTTGGGGTCCGTGTAGCCCCAGTCCCAGCGGTTCATGGCCGGACGCACTGTGGAGCTGTTGTCGCTCATCGTCCACTCCTTCGTGATGCCCACGCGCGGAATCGCCGCGAGCGTCATGGTGCCCGACCCGCCCAGAAGCATGGTCTTCTCTTCAAGCGTCATCTTGGCGAGCGTTTCGCGCGCCGCCTTCAGCGCCGACTCGTCGTCCAGCATGGCCTGTGCGCCCAGGCAACACGCGACCTGCGCGGCGAACAGCCACATCTTCTGTCTATTCATTCCCATTTTCCATACCTTTCGTTTGTTTGCGTATGCCTAAAATCTTGCGTGCGGCCGTCGTCAGCGGCACTTCGCGCGGGTCGACGAACGCGACGTCCGTGCGGGTCGTGCGCACGAGCTCGAGCGCCAGCTTGAAATGCGAGAACGTCTGCTCGTACGTGCCCGCGTCTTCGAGCGTCGGCAGTTCCCAAAGTCCCTTCAGGAGCCCGCCCTCGCGGTTGCGGACAAGGAGGACGCGCCCGTCCCCGTCCCGCACAATGAGCGCACGCGCGCTCCGGAGGGGCAGTTCCTTCCGCGGGGCCTTGCGGGGATACTCCGCCATCGTGCCGGCGGCGAAGGCGCGGCAATCCCGCTTCAGGGGACAGTTCCCGCAATCCGGATCGCGGGGCGTGCACACGAGCGCACCCAACTCCATCATGGACTGGTTGAAGTCCCCCGGGCTTTTCGCCGCGTCCATCTCGCTTTGCAGACGCTCGGCCAGCCGCTTGCGCGCCGGCAGTTTGTGGAAGTCGCCGTCCAAAAGCCAGTACCGGGCGAACACGCGCGCCACGTTGCCGTCCACGACCGGGACGCGTTCCCCCGAAAGCACGCTTGCGAGCGCCGCCGCCGTGTAGGGTCCGACACCCTTCACCCGCGCCCATTCCGCCGCGGTCCGGGGCCACGTCCCGCGCGCGGCGATCTCTTTCGCCGCGGCGTGCAGGTTGCGCGCCCGCGCATAGTAGCCCAGCCCCTCCCACGCCTTGAGGACGGACGCCTCGTCCGCCGCGGCCAACGCCTCCACCGTCGGGAACGCCGCGAGGAACCGCGTGTAATAGGGCAGCGCCTGCGCGTAGGTCGTCTGCTGCATCATGATTTCCGAAATCCAGCAGGCGTAGGGTTCTGCCTTCGCCCGCCAGGGCATGGGTCTTTTCGCGCGGCGGAACCAGGTCTCGAGCCGCCGGGCGATCATTTTACCGGCGCTTTTTCGGGTGTCGCGCGGTACTTCTCGAGTGCCGCGGCGAAGGCGGGCGTGTTGCAGTAGCCGCACGATTTGAATTCGGGGCAAAAGCCGCGGTAGACGCATTCCGGCACGCAGCACGCGGCGAGTTCCGGCTCGGTTTTCGCGATCTCGTCCACGACAAGCTTCCACGCCGCGCGCGTCTCGGGGCTCGCCTGCATGCACAACCGCTTGCGCGAAATCGTCATCACCGCCTGCGCGTTGGCGAAGCATTCGTGCAGGACGGGCGCGTCCTGCCGCTTGCCCTCCCGCGCGTCGCCCGTGCGGTCCGAACGCTGGGTCGAGACGAAATGCTCGATCCCGAATTTGTGCCGCACGAAGTGGACGCTGACCCAGTAGGGCAGATCGATCCACTTCCAGTTGAAGCACAGCTTGCGGATGGGCGAATGTTCCGCGAGCAGGATGCGCTTCTTCCACCGCGCGGAAGGTTCGCCCTCGCCCTCGTCCTTCCGGATCGTCGTGCGCGCCGCGTCGGCGACGTCCCGCCACGAACCGAAGACTTTCAGGAACTTCACCGCCGCCATCGCCGTCACCTCACGACGAAATTCACCAGGCGCTTGGGCACGGCGACGACCTTGACGACCGTCTTGCCCGCGAGGAATTTCGCGACGTCCGGATTCGCCCGCGCCGCCTCTTCCATCTGCGCCGGGGTGGCGTCCGCCGCCACCGTGACGCGTCCGCGCAGCTTGCCCAGGACCTGCACCGGTATCTCGATCTCGTTTTCCACGAGCGCGTCCGGGTCGTAGGCCGGCCACGGTTCGTAGGCGAGCGTCTTCGCGTGCCCCAGGAACGCCCAGAGCTCCTCGCCCAGGTGCGGCGCGAACGGCGACAGGCACAGCACGAACTTCTCCAGATATTCGCGCGGCACGCCGCCCGCCTTCGCGAACGCCTCCGCCTCGTTGATGAAGACCATCATCGCCGAAATGCCCGTGTTGAACGCGAGCGCCTCCAGATCCTCGCCGACCTTCTTGATCATGGCGTTCAGGCTCTTGGCTTCCGCCTTCGTGAGCGGACGCTCCGCGATCGGCGTCTCCGTCACGAAACGGTTGGCGCGCTTCAAAAAGCGGAACACCCCCTCGACGCCCTTCGTCGACCACGGCTTTACCGCCTGCAACGGCCCCATGAACATCTCGTAGAGCCGCAGCGAATCGGCCCCGTAGTCCCGGATCACGTCGTCCGGATTCACCACGTTGCGCAGCGACTTGGACATCTTGGCGGGGAACTCCGTCAGCTCCTCCATCTCGCCGCCCTCTTCCGCGCCGAACGGCTTGCCGTCGCGCCACTCGATCTTGTCCATCGGGATCAGCACGCCGCGCTTGGTGCGGTAGGCCAGGCCGAGGATCATGCCCTGGTTGACGAGTCGGTGGAAAGGTTCCGGCGTGGGCACCAGCCCGAGGTCGAAGAGGACCTTGTGCCAGAAGCGCGCGTAGAGCAGGTGCAGGACCGCGTGCTCCGCGCCGCCGACGTAGAGGTCGACCGGGAGCCACTTCTTCAGGAGTTCGGGATCCGCGAACGCCTTGTCGTTGTGCGGGTCGATGTAGCGCAGGTAGTACCAGCAGCTGCCCGCCCACTGCGGCATCGTGTTCGTCTCGCGCTGCCCCTTTTTGCCCGTCTTCGGATCGACGACGTTCACCCAGGCCGTGGCCTTCGCCAGCGGCGGCTCGCCCGTGCCGGTCGGCTTGTAGTCCGCCAGCTCCGGGAGCGTCAGCGGCAGATCCTCCTCGGGCACGAGCGTGTTCGTGCCGTCTTCCCAGTGGATGACCGGGAACGGTTCGCCCCAGTAGCGCTGGCGCGAGAAGAGCCAGTCGCGCAGCTTGTACTGCGTCTTGGCCTTGCCCACGCCCTTCTCCTCCAACCAGGCGATCATTTTCGGACGCGCCTCGGCGACGCTCAGCCCCGTCAGGAAGCCCGAGGAGACCATCACGCCCGTGGCGATGTCCGTGAACGCCGCGTCCCCCGTGTAGGGCACGGGGTCGGGCGAAGCCGTCTTCGCCGCGGCGCTTTCGGCCGGCGCCACCACCTGCACGATCGGCAGGCCGAACACCTTGGCGAATTCGAAGTCGCGCGTGTCGTGCGCCGGAACCGCCATGATGGCGCCCGTGCCATAGCTCGCCAGCACGTAGTCCGAAATGAAGATCGGAATCTCGCGCCCGTTCACGGGGTTGATCCCCGCCACGCCCGCGAGGCGCACGCCCGTCTTTTCCTTGTTCAGCTCCGTGCGCTCGAGGTCGCTCTTGCCGGCCGCCTTCTTCTGGTAGGCGGCGACCTCCGCGGCGTTTTGGATCGTCCCGTCCGCGAGCCATTTCGCCACCTGCGCGTGCTCCGGCGAAAGCACCATGTACGTCGCGCCGAACAGCGTGTCGCACCGCGTCGTGTAGACCGTGATCTTAGCCCCGGCCGTCGTGCCGAAATCGACCAGCGCCCCCGTCGACTTGCCGATCCAGTTGCGCTGCATCTCCTTGATGCCCTCCGGCCAGTCGAGCGTGTCCAGGTCCTTCAGAAGCCGTTCCGCGTACGCCGTGATCCGCAGCATCCACTGCCGCATCGGACGGCGCACCACCGGATGGTTCCCGCGCTCGGAGCGCCCGTCGATGACTTCCTCGTTCGCCAGGACCGTCCCCAGCGCCGGACACCAGTTGACCGGAACCTCCGCCACGTACGCCAGCCCCTTCTTGTAGAGCTGCTCGAAAATCCACTGCGTCCACTTGTAGTACTTCGGGTCCGTCGTGTTGATCTCGCGGTCCCAGTCGTACGAAAAGCCCAGCGCGCGGATCTGTTCGCGGAAGCGGTCGACGTTCTTCTTCGTCGTGACCGCCGGGTGCGTCCCCGTCTCGACCGCGTACTGCTCGGCGGGCAGGCCGAACGCGTCCCACCCCATCGGGTGCAGCACGTTGAACCCCTTCATGCGCTTGTAGCGGCACAGGATGTCCGTCGCCGTGTAGCCCTCGGGGTGCCCCACGTGGAGCCCCGCCCCCGACGGATACGGGAACATGTCCAGACAGTAGAACTTCGGCCCTTTCCGGCCGTTGTCGGTTTTGAACGTCTTGTTTTCGAGCCAGTGTTTCTGCCACTTCTTCTCGATGGCGGAGAAATTGTATTCGCTCATGACTGCTTGGCGCCCTCGGCGTGTTCGGCGATCGCTTTTTCGATAAGCCCCGACACGTCGTTGGTCGCCGCAGCGACGCCGGCTTTGACGGCGTAAAAGATGGCCTTGTGCGTGGAGTTGCCGTGCGTGATGATGACCGCGCCCGGCACGCCCAGAAGCGGCGCCCCGCCGTAGACCTCCGGATCCAGCTGCTTCTTGAGCGCCTTGAACGCCCCCTTCAGCAGAAACGCGCAGCACATCCGGAAGAAACTCTTCTTCAGCTCGGCCTTGAGCCAGCCGCCCACCGCGTGCGCGACGGACTCGGCCGTCTTCAGGACGACGTTGCCCACGAACCCGTCCGCGACCGCCACATCCACCTCGCCGCCGCAGATGTCGTGACCTTCGATGTTGCCGACGAAATTCAGCCCCTTGACGGCCTTCAGGATCGGATACGTCTCGTGCACGAGCGCATTGCCCTTGCAGTCCTCCGTCCCGATGGACAGAAGCCCGACGGCCGGTTTCGCGCGCTTCAGCACCTTCTCCGAATACACGCTGCCCATGATCGCGAACTGCACCAGCCACGCCGGGTGGCAGTCCATGTTCGCCCCCGCGTCCAAAAGCAGGAGCGGACGCTCCGGCGCACGCGTGGGCAGGACCATCGCGATGGCCGGACGCTTCACGCCCGGTATGCGCCCGAGGTTGACGATCGCGCTCGTCGCCACGGCTCCCGAGTTGCCGGCCGACACGAAAACGTCCGCCCGCTTCTCCTTCACCAGACGCATCGCCACGTTGATGGAGCAGTCCTTCTTGCGGCGGACCGCCTCCACCGGCACATCGTCCATCTCGATCTCTTCCGTGGCGGGGACGATCTCGAGCAATCCCTTCTCCGTCGCGCGCTGGAAGAGCGCCTTGCGGTCCTTCGAGAAAGCGGCGACGACCTTCTGGATCGCGGCGAGATTGCCCACGAGGAGAATCTTGACGTTCTCGAGGCCGCAGGCGGCCTCGATCGCCCCCACGACGATCTGCTTGGGGGCGTAGTCGCCCCCCATCGCGTCCAACGCGACTCGCACCATATCGGGCTCCGTTGTCAGAATCGCTCTCGGCGACGGCCGGGATTACTCGGCGGCCGCGACGACCTTGCGGCCCTTGTAGGCGCCGCACTTCGGGCACGCACGGTGCGCACGCTTCGCCGCGCCGCACTCCGGGCACGCGGAAACCTGCGCGAGAATCGGCTTCTCGAGGGATGCGACACGCTGACGCTTGCGCATTTTCGACACGCGGTTCTTAGGACTTGCCATTTTCTTTTTCTCCTGTTCTTATTCTGCTTCTGCTCTAGTGTTCAAACCTTCAACCCGTCCAGCGCGTTCCAGCGGTCGTCTTCGGGGACCTCTTTGCGTTGAGGCAACCCCGGGCACGCCTCATCGCAAAGAGGGTACGACGGTAAAGCGAGTATTATACACTCTCTTGCGTCCGTAGTCAAATCGACGTTTTCCGCGTTCGCGGGCACTTCGCACGAAACGGTGAAATCGTCCACCGAAATCGTCGTGTCGAAGTCCCGGTCGCACCGGCTGCAAACGAGCGTGAAATCCTGCTCCAAATGTCCGCGGACAAGCAATTCATTGCCGAAGAGCTGCGCCTTCAGACGATACCGCACCCCGCCGAAGGGTTTCACGAACTCTTCGTCCAGGTCGATAATGTCCGCTTCGCCCGTCAGCTCCTCGCCTTCGGGCGCCAATCGCGCGACATCCACGAGCAATTTCGGCGCTTCTTCTTGCATTTTGTCCGCATATTATACCATATTTCGCCGCGCTTGGGGGCAAAATTGTTGCATCTCCCGCCGCGGCCGGAAAATGGCGCGGGTCCGGCGGCATCCGCCGCCGAACCCGACATCCATCCGTCTTTCGCGAAAAGACTTACTTCGCCGGAGCGGAACCGTCGTCGCCGTAGCCCTTCGACTTCAGATATTCGACGACCTTGCCGACCGTCGTGAGCTTCTCGGCATCCTCTTCCGGAATGGCCGCGCCAAATTCCTCTTCGAACGCCATGATGAGCTCAACCGAGTCGAGCGAATCGGCGCCGAGATCGTCGATGAACGATGCATCGGTCGTGACCTGTTCCGCGTTGACGCCGAGCTGCTCGACGATGATGTCCTTCACGCGTTCTTCAAGTTTTCCTGCCATGATAAGTGAACTCCTTACTTTGTTAGATGTGTCTATTATACCGTTTTTACGCCGCAAACGCAAGGGGGGGGTCGCCCACCCCCCCGCATCCGCCGGCGCACCAGCATAAATCTACCCGATCATGCCGCCGTTGACGGAGATGATCTGCCCCGTCACGTAGGCGCTTTCGTCGCCCGCCAGCCACGCCACCGCGTTGGCGATGTCGTTCACCGAACCGAACCGGCGCAGCGGAATCTGCTCCATGTAGTTCTTGCGCACCTCTTCCGGCAGCACGTCCGTCATCTTGGACTGGATGAAGCCCGGCGCCACCGCGTTGCAGCGGATGTTGCGGCTGCCGAGTTCCTTGGCCGTCGTCTTGGTGAGCGCGATCACGCCGCCCTTGGAGGCCGTGTAGTTCGCCTGGCCCGCGTTGCCCATGATGCCCACGACGGAAGCGATGTTGACGATCGAGCCGCCCAGCGGGGTGCCGTCAGCCGCCTTGTTCTTCATCATCGGCCGCGCCACGGCGCGCGTGAAGAGGAACGTGCCTTTGAGGTTGACGTCGATGACCGCGTCCCAATCCGCGTCGCTCATGCGCATCAAGAGCCCGTCCTTGGTGATGCCCGCGTTGTTGACCATGATGTCGATCTTGCCGAAGTCCGCCAAAACCGCCTTCACGCACGCGTCGACTTCCGCCGAATTGGCGACGTTGACGCCGTAGCCCTTGGCCTTGACGCCGAGCGCCTCCAGCGCCTTGACCGTCTCGTCGCACCACTCGGCCTTGAGGTCGCAAATCGCGACGTTCGCGCCGTTTTCCGCCAGTTTCTTGGCGATTGCCGCGCCGATGCCGCGCGCCGCGCCCGTCACAAGGGCGACTTTACCTTCCAGATTCTTCATTTATGTATCCTTTCAAATCCTTTTCCGGCCCTCAGCCGAGAAGCGCCGCGGTCGCCTCCAGCGACGCCAGGTCCGAGACGTTCGCCGTCGTGAGCGACGCGTCGATCTTCTTGACGAGTCCCGAGAGCACCTTGCCCGGACCGAACTCCACGAACGTCGTGCACCCCATCTCCTTGGCCGCGGCGACGTCCGCCGCCCAGTTCGTCGTGCCCGTGACCTGTTCCAGCATGAGCGCCTTGATGGCCGCCGGGTCGGACGCGTGCGGCTTGCCCGTCACGTTCGACAGCACCGGGAACTTCGGCGCGTGGAAGACGATCGTGTCCAGGACGGGCGCGAGCTTTTCGCGCGCCGGGGCCATGAACGGCGAATGGAAGCCGCCCGCCGTCGCCAGCGGAATCGCCCGCTTGATCCCGAGCGTCTTCGCTTCCGCCGCGGCCGCGGCGATCTCCTCCTTCGAACCGGAAAGCACCTGCTGCGCGGCGGAATTGACGTTCGCCACCGTGCACCCGGTCTTCTCGCACAGCGTCTCGAGCTGCTCCGGCGTCGCGCCCACGATCGCGATCATCCCGCTGGGCGTCGCTTCGCACGCTTCCTGCATGAACCTGCCGCGCGCCTCGAGGACCTTCAGGGTGGAGGCGAAATCCAGAACCCCCGCCGCGCACAGCGCCCCCCATTCGCCCAGCGAAAGACCCGCCGCGCAGTCGAACGCCGTCGGACGCTTCTTCTGCAGGGCCTGGTACGCCGCGTAGCTCGTCACGAATATCGCCGGCTGGCAGACGTTGCTCTTCGTCAACTCCTCCGCCGGGCCTTCGAAACACACCTTCTTGAGGTCGAAACCCAAAACCTCGTTCGCCGTGTCGAACAGCGCCATCGCCGCGGCGTCCGCCTCGGCGAAATCCTTGCCCATGCCCGGCGTCTGCGCGCCCTGGCCGGCAAACATGCAACATGTAGCCATCTTCTTTTCCTTTCAGAAAGTCTAGGCGTCTATTTTCTCATATTATCCGCCAAAAAGCAACCCCCTTTTTGCGGACGTGCCTATCCGCGGCGTTTTCCCGGTCTTTTCGCGCCCTCAGAAATACCGGCACAGGGGGACTTCCTCGTAGCCGTCGCGGCCGCCCGTGCGCGGTTCGTGCTTGACGCCCTTCAGACACCGGCGGCCTTCTCCGTCCCAGTAGCGGCACAGCCGCGCGCAGACGGGCCACACGCGTCCCTTGAAGAACTCCTCGTACCACCCCACCAGCCGCCGTCCGCCCGGACGCCGCTGGGACGCCCCCTCGAGCGTGTACATCTTGCCGGCCAGCGTCATGCGGTCGACGATGCGCGTGCCGTAGCGCTTCATCAGTTCATCCACCGTGAGGTTCGTCGTCATGAACGTCTCCCCGCACGCCTCCATGCGCTTCTCCAGCACGTAGGGCAGAAGCTCGCAGCGCGTCCCGTACGAGACGATCGTCTCGTCCCCCCTGCCCACGTCGTCGATGACGATGTCGTGGTCGCGCCACGAGTCGAGCGCGAAGTCCAGTTCGTCCAGCGACTTGCTCTTCGCCAGCTCCAGCGAGAGCGCCGGGATGTCCAGCGCGTAGAAGAAGAACGACTTCCCCACGCCCACGTCGCCGCGCAGCGTGAACCCGCCCTTGCCCTGGCAGTACTTCCTCGCCAACTCGAACGTCTGCGGCGTGAAGCGGAATCCCCGCCGCGCCATCGACCGCGTCACTTTCTCCAGGTCGTACAGCGGCTCGTCCGCCGGCGCGGACGCGTCCGCGAGCGCGTTCAGCTGCGCAATCGCGTCCGTCGTCCCGATCGCGTCACCCATCCGGACCGCGCCGTTGTTGTCTTTCTTTTCCGTATCCATTATGTTTCCTCCTTGTTCGTTTTAGTTCGTTTTAGTTCGTTTTAGTTCGTTTTAGTTCGTTTTCGTTTTCGCCGCGGACGCGTCATCGTCCTCCGCCCCGAGCCGCAGCACGTACCCGGGCTGGACGTACGACGTCTCTTCGGAGACCCTCTCCGCGGCTTTTTCGCGCATGTTCTTGCGGTGCCACCGGTCCACCGTCCGCCGCCAGTCCTTCATCGGCGCGTTCCCCACGACCCAGCCGTTCGATTCGTAGTAGTCCACGAAATCTTCCGCGCTGATCTCGTCGAATCCGCGCTTTTGGCAGTAGGCGCGCACCTCCTCCATCGTCGGCTTCACGAACGTACCGCGCTTCGGGGCGTGCGCCTTTTCATCCAAACGACAAACAGAATCACCGATACACACGGGGGGTTGGGGGGTGTCCCCCCCTATATGTATGTGTGTATCAGATATAGGTGTAGATGTAGTTGTAGAAGTAGATGTAGTTGTAGATGTAGATGTAG
>ERZ808246.1544-NODE-1544-length-16484-cov-4.021669_pt1 | contig 16484 bp, 10 predicted proteins | sample MGYA00521083_ERZ808246 | MGnify/ENA primary metagenome ERZ808246 (study PRJEB31516, sample SAMN03275577) | gut metagenome | biome: mammalia-associated habitat; material: feces | host: Papio cynocephalus | place: Kenya | collected 2012-07-07 ...
AGAGTTCTTCCGCCTCTGCCGTATCTCCATGCCGCTTCAAAATTTTTGCAGCATACTTGGAAAGCGTACTGTTCCGCTCACCAATGGGAATCTCCTCCGGCAATGCACTCCGCTGCTCCATGAAGGTGTCCAGTGGTGTATCTCCACCATAGAACTCCACTTTCGGGTTCTCTACGCCATAAAGGAACCGCGCAGCATCCAGAGCCGCCGGGTCAAAAGCCGGGAAATACTCCTGAACATCCTTTTTCAGCTTTGCAAACCGCTTTTCGCTTGTCATGGCGTTGATGATAAAATATACATGAAACTTCGGCCGTGCTGTCTTTCCGTTCTTTTCCTTCATGTGGTTTCGGGAATAGACTACATAGAATGGAACATCCGGAAATGCTACCCGAACATCTGCCGGGGTTTTCCATTCACTCTCCGGAATGTCTTCTGCAAGCGGATCAGGATTCGTATTGTCACAGTCTACCGGCAGGCAATCTGCCTTTCGGAAGGTCTTTTTGCTGCGGTAGCCCTTGATTACATTTCCGCGAGTGTTCTTGCCATCTGCATATTCGCCGCAGACATGGTCGAACTGTGCGATCTTTTTCAGGTCATCGACTGTCTTGATCTCTGCCTTGAACGGATAACCGGTATTCTTCTTGTTTCCTCTTACGCTGCTGTACTGCAGCGTGATGGTCGACAAACTCATAGACATCCTCCTTCTTTTCTTGTATGCGGTAAATCAATCACCGCACTTGATCATCGGCACTCCTTGCCATTGCACTTCCTTGCTGGTGCACAGCAAACTTTTCTCCAACATGTCCATACCTCCATTCTACCACATTACCTTCCAGACCAATGAACTTCTGGAGTTCACTCCCCTTTCCCACCGCTCAAAATGAAAGGCCTTCATAAAGCGCACGATTTTGGGGCAAAAGTTGACCATTTTCGCCAAATCTTTCACGTAATTCTCACATTTGCGGCTATTTCGATTACTTTTTCGTAAATCACAAAGCAGGCAGCCTTTGCAGTTGCCCATTGATCATGGCATCTGCAAAAGTCGCCTGCTATGTTCCACCAGTCCACCGGATCGTGCTGCATAGCACTCAGAGAATCATGCCGTATGGAGTCCACCGCACATGGCACCGACTAGCACTAGCTCCAAATAAAGTGTGGTTTCCTTCCTGACGTTCATGCCTTCCGCAGCTAAAAATTAAAAGCCTTCACTATGCTTACTGAAATCAACCCAAATAGAACCCCTCCCCTTTAATTCTTTCACATAATACTCACATTTACGGCTATTTCAGTTACTTTTGCGCATTACAAAGCAGGCAACCTTTGCAGTTACCCATGAGCTTGGCATCTGCAAAAGTCGCCTGCTCTGTCATTCCTATTTACTGGATCATGCTGCACTGCTCCTGCTACATAGCAGGTAATGACCAGCGACAGTCTCCCCCTGAACTACAATGATTTTCTGGCTTCCACTTTCTCCTTTCAGGTAGCTTAGAAATAAAGGCCTTCACTATGTACACCAAAATCGAGCAAAAAACAGGTACTTTTCGCCATTCTTTCACAAAAGTATCACATTTCTGGTCCCATCCATACCAATCTTGTCTGTCTTTTATTGCACCATAGCAACCTGTGGGATGGCACGAAAAAAGCCGATAGGCTTTTGACCTATCGGCTACTCGTTTGCTTTTCCTTAGTCTTTGACAGTTTATATTATAACACAGATTCACTTACGATGCAATGCGTTTTTTCTCCAATTAAACGGCTTTTCTCCATTTATTATACGTTGCTTTTCTCTACGATTCTATTAACCACCCACCTGCTCCCCGGCACAACTTCACATCTACAATTTCACCGATGCACTTGTTCCATATATAGGAATTGAGCGCACCGCACGGCGGTGTTCCCTGCTTTTCGTACATCCTGATGCCCTCCTATCTGTACAAGAGTATACCATGGCGGATAGACGGCTTCAACAAAATCTCGGGCAATTCTCGTGGCTGTAGATCTGTCAATAATGTGTTACACAGTGGAAACAGAAGCTCGATTCTTGTATTCAGCAAGAAAAGCTAAAGAATCAAGCTACTCCAGAGAACGCCCCATTCGTCTTTCTTTTTATTCTACCTTGTAATGCACCCTGTTGTAATCCTGCATTTATACATCTTGAAATACGAATTATTTGTTGCGAGATCAGCTTTTCCGTGCTATACTGGGAAAATAGAGGTACAAGAATTATCCCAGAGAGGTGTGCATATTATATGTCGAAGCAGATTCATATCAGACTGGAGGACAATGTGTTTGATGAACTGACCAGCTATGCAGACGAAAGTGGTCAGTCCGTGCAAAACTGCGTGTCAGGAGCCTTAATCAAGCTGTTGAATCAGCAGAAGACCAGAAAAAAAGCAGAAGCATCCTTTACTTTTATAGATTTGTTTGCTGGCATTGGCGGCATGCGAATTGCCTTTGACCAGGCTGGAGGTCGGTGCGTATACTCCAGCGAGTGGAACAAATATAGCCAGCAAACCTATCTTGCAAACTTTGGAGAGCAGCCGGAAGGCGATATTACCCAAGTAGATGCGGATTCCATTCCAGACCACGACATTCTAGTAGCAGGCTTTCCCTGCCAGCCTTTTTCCATTGCAGGTGTATCCAAAAAACAGAGCCTTGGCAGGGCAACGGGTTTTGAAGATAAGACACAGGGAACGCTATTTTTTGATGTCTGCCGTATCTTAAAGGCAAAACGTCCAAAGGCATTCATGCTTGAAAATGTCAAGAATTTGTGCAGTCATGATAAGGGACGCACATTTAAGGTGATTCGTGAGTCACTGGAAGAACTCGATTATGAAGTGTATTATAAGGTTTTGGACGGACAGGACTTTGTTCCCCAGCACAGAGAGCGTATTCTGATTGTTGGCTTCGACCGGAAACGCTATGGTCACGGATATAATTATAAATTTGCATTCAATATTACTCCGAAAAAACCGAAGCCTGTCATTCGGGATATCTTGGAAACAGATGTGGACTCCAAATATACCCTGTCCGATAAGCTCTGGATTTATCTCCAGAATTATGCAGCAAAGCATAAGGCAGCGGGAAACGGTTTTGGTTACGGTCTCGCTCCATTGGATGGTGTATCACGAACACTTAGTGCTCGTTACTACAAAGACGGTTCTGAGATTTTGATTGAACAGCCTGGAAAAAATCCTCGCCGGTTGACTCCTCGTGAATGTGCACGTTTACAGGGATTTCCGGACAGCTTCAAAATCCCGGTCTCCGATACACAGGCCTATCGCCAGTTCGGAAATTCCGTGGTTGTTCCACTTATGACAAATGTTGCATCGCTCATCGTAAAAGAAATTGAGCGACTGGACCATGAAAGTAGTCAGGAACGGGATGAGATGATTATTTCAGAGGTGGGGTAAATGGACAGCATTGCACTACAGACGATAACGGCAGCATTAAACGGCAAAAAGGTATTTTGCAAATTTCTTTCGGCAAATGATACCGGTGTGACAGGTGCACATCAGGAAGGAATCTATATTGCAAAGCCGGCAATTTCTATCTTATTTGATCAGCCGGGTCAACGTGGAGAAAATAAGGATAAATGGGTTGAAATAAAGTGGCAGGGAAATTTTTCCACAACGAGCCGTTTTATTTACTATGGAAAGGGCACAAGAAATGAATACCGTATCACCAATTTCAAACGCGGATTCCCATTTCTTCGTCCGGAATATACAGGCGCATTATTTGTGCTTATTATGGACAGTGATGAAACGTATCAGGGATTTGTATTGAATACAGAGGATGATATCAACCAGTTCCTTGATGCTTTCGGCATCAGCGCAACGGAAACAAATCGCCTGATCCAAATGCAGCAGGTCAATCCGGAAGTTCAGGAAAAAGCAGCAATTGACCAGTTTATTTCAAGTTTAAACGTGGATTTTCCGGTATCTAAAGAAATGTCCGCAGCGGCAAGACGTATCCAGAATGCCGTATATGACCATGAGAATTATGTTGTTGAAGATCCGGACTGCAAACTGCTTGACTGGACGGATGTCGAGTTCCGACTGTTCCGTGCTTTGGAATATGCACGGTATGGCAATATGATAACACACGGCTTCCCGTCAGTAGAAGAGTTTATAACCACTGCCAATATCGTCCTGAACCGGCGAAAGAGTCGTGCAGGAAAAAGCCTGGAGCATCACCTTGCCGCCATTTTTGATGGAAACAGCATCCAGTACAACGCGCAGGCAGTGACGGAGGGCAATAAAAAACCGGATTTCATTTTTCCCTCGCAGGAAGCATATCACAACGTTAACTTCTCTACTGATCATCTGATCTCACTTGCAGCTAAAACGACCTGTAAGGATCGCTGGCGACAGATTCTGAACGAAGCCGACCGGCTTCGGGACAAAACAAAGTACCTCTGCACGCTTCAGCAGGGAATTTCGGCGGCACAGATGGATGAAATGCAGTCGGAAAATGTTGTCCTAGTCGTTCCTAAGAAATACATAGGAGCCTATCCGAAAGATCGACGTGACCGGATCTGGACACTTGGAAAATTTGTTGCCTATGTGAAGGAAGTTGAAGGACTTTAATGGCAGATATTGTATCAAAGGAAAAGCGACACGAGAATATGGCAGCAATCCGAAGCAAGGACACCTCCCCCGAGGTGTATCTGCGAAAGCTGCTTTTTTCCAGAGGATACCGATATCGAAAGAATGACTCCCGAATTACAGGACACCCGGATATTTACCTGCCAAAGTACAAGGTAGCAATTTTTGTGAACGGGTGCTTCTGGCATCGGCATCCCGGATGCCGGTACGCTTATATGCCCAAAAGCCGTGTTGACTTCTGGGTGAAGAAATTTGAAGCAAATGTCCAGCGTGACCAGACCGTGCATAGAAAACTGGAAGAAAATGGAATTCACACACTGATTATATGGGAGTGTTGCATTAAACGGATGAAAAAAGATTCTGACTATGAAAGTTGCGTTCTTAATGAAGTGGAATCTTTCCTGAGAAGTTCAGCTGAATGGATGGAAATTCCCGCTTCTGTTGACGATCCTCGTGGCACATTGCAATAGCCTTATACAAGCAGCAGTCTGATTTTTTCGGATTGCTGCTTTTTTGAGGCTATCAGAGCATAAATTTGGCCGAATATACAGTTTTGGTTTACGCCAAAGGTGCATTGTGGTATAATTTGTAATACTAAGGAGACAAAAATATCAATTTTTTAATTCATAAAGTGAAAACAAATGGATATTTGATATATAAGATGGAGGAACAGCAATGAATGCAAATAAAAGTTTTGAAAACATCAACAAATTGCTTTTAAAGCGAAAACCCAAAGATTTCAATGCTATAGAGAGCACTAGGTTTTCTGAACAACTGGAGAATCTCCTCTACTGTGAAGGAATTAGTAACCGAGTAGAGAGTTTCCTATATTCCGGTTATAGCTGCTGTGGTGCGATGCCGCTATATCACTATTTGAATTCTTCATCTAATTGTCTTGATGAATTGCAGAAATTTTACAATGGTAAATTTTATGGAGATAATTCTACAAAGACAAGTAGTATTTTATTTCATTTGCTTGCGTTGTCGCTCAATAGGCCGGATGAAAATCTTGACATGATTGCGTCGCTAATTGATCGGATTCCGTCTGCATTGAAGACTAAGGAAAAGAAAATTGACGGTAATGCTGGGAATATTCTCCGAAAATGGTTCTTAGAGGTGCTCGATACAAGTGCTGAATTCCCATCTCGTGAGGTTCTTGAGCAACATGGGCTATACAAATTAGCTTTTTGTGATTTTGCGGATGTTGTGAATCAGATCATAAATGAAAAAGTAAATGACTTTAAAAAGTGCTCTACTAAGATAGTGCAAAATGTGGCAAATGTTCGGGAGTGGCTTGAAAAGAACACGCCGGTTGCTCAAACGCCAAAAACTGAAAACAACATACATCCCGAGACGAAACAGGGAAATCCTCATCAGGATGCAGAAAATTCTTCCAAAATTCCAGCGAAAAAAAAGCAGCAGGCGGTGGTAGATGAACAAGATAAAATATTAAAAACTTTGCAACAGGAAATTCACACTTTGCAAGAGGAGAAGATAGAACTTTCCAAGCAGCTTGTGGGTAGTCAGGGAGAACTGCAACGGAGTCAGAGAAGACTTTCACAAAAAGCGTTGGCACTTAATGATACCGAGAAAAAGCTCTCCGAGGTACGTAGGACAGATAGCCTTAAAGGCAAACAAATTGGGGAACTTGAAGCCATTGTTAGCCAATATAAAGATGAACTGTTAAAAACTAAGGAAATGGTTGAAATTCTTCGTAGAGATAAAGAAAAGCAGTCGGATGAAACGGTAAAGCGGCTGGCTTCCAGATTGCGGACATATTATTTAGACTACAAAGACGCTGTTTCACTGGAAATGAGCATCGACCTCGGTGAGAACATGAGAGATCAGCTTGGAGAAGTGTTTAAGATTCTTCAGGATGCAGGAATTATAATGAAATAAGGTGTGAGGTTTTATGACTGGCAGTAGACTGGACAGCTTTTTCGGAATAGATTTTGGTACGACCAGCAGTGCAACAGTAGGTTATCTGCTCTTGGGTGACAAACCGGATGAGATCAAATATGGCGATGATGAAGGAAGGCCCATTCCTTCCGTTGTTGCCATAGACAAAAATACAGGTGAGGTTTTTACTGGGCGAGACGCCTGGGATAAGAAGATGGAACTTAGTGCTTCCTGCCAGTATTTTTCTTCTGTTAAGTCCATCATTGACGCAGATCGTCAATGGGAAATTGCGGGAAAGACATGGACTCCGGTCGAAGTTGCAGCTGAGCTGTTCAAAGCATTGAAAAACGCAGTGGATGATCGATCCGGCATCAATATGAACAATGCAGTTGTGGCTATTCCGGTCGGATTTAAGCCTCTGAAACGGAAACGTCTTCGCGAAGCAGCTCAACTTGCAGGAATTCGGATTAAATCGTTTGTCAGCGAACCCACAGCAGCATTTTTTGCCAATTACAGTGATCTGCGCAGTTCGTCTATCGTTGCAGTATTCGACTGGGGTGGTGGAACACTTGATGTTTCCATTCTGAAAAATGAGAACGGTAAGGTTTCCGAGCTTGCAACTTCTGGTCGGAATGTGGCGGGTGATTTCATCGATAATAAAATTGCTCAGCGTATTCACGCCAAAATCGCCAGGAAAAAGAATCTTGAAATGGCATTTGAAGATATGCCGGCCGGTGCACAGGATATGCTTCGTGTTCGTGCAGAGAGAGCAAAACGTGCACTTGGTGATGATGATACCGCAACGATCTCTATCAACAACTATGGTGTGTACGGCGTATGTCGTGAAACTCTGGATTATGACTGGTTTGCCGATATTGTGAATCCGGAAGTAGATATGGCGATGGAGTGTCTTGATGAGGCGATCCGCGAATCAGGCGTTGGTCTTGCCAATATTGACAGAATCGTTCTGGTAGGCGGCAGCAGCAATCTGCGTCCGCTTCTCGAAAAAATGGACAGGAAGTATGGCGAAAAGCTGTTTTTCCCAGAAGAAACTATGTGGAATGTTGGACAAGGAGCAGCAAAGCTCTCACTGACACCCGGATCGTATTATTCTAATCAGTCGGTCGGTATGATTCTGGATGATAACAGCTATTTTGAACTTCTTCCTCCGGGGACTCTTCTGGACGGCTGGTCGAAAAAGTGTCGCTTTGGGCTGACGGATACCAGTAAGGAAGCTCGTTTCGTATTTTCTGGAAGTCCGGATATTGATACTTCGCCTGAAAAATATCACACTCTTGAAGTGCCTTCGTATCGTTTTATTGAAGAACAGATTGAAGTGATGGCAACAGTCGATTCTGATATGGTGTTTAAGGTTCTTGCTGGCAGCACAATGCGTGGCAGAGAGTATCAGCGGGTATGGGAATATCCCCAGCTGAAATGTTATTATAAGCTGCCGGAAAGGCAGGTTTGACTATGAAAATTGAAGTTTCCAGTCCTGCAACGGATACCAGACAGGCCAGCACAGTTTCATTTAAAAGCAATCTCTATGAGGTGAAATCCGATTCCATCGTAAACGACAGGGTATTCTTATCACATGTCCATGATCCGTTTGGACTGACCGTTATGAAGAACCGGGGCATCCGTTTTACAAATGTTCAAGCTGTCCAATACTTCAATGCGTCAGGTCACTGTGCTTATGCATTTGAAGATGATTATCCTTGGGGAACAGTAATCGATCCGAACGGAAATGCACATCAAGTGTGCAGATGCCTGAACACTGAATGTACTCATTTCAAGAGGTGTCGACCTGATTTTGACGTCAGTGAGCTTGAAGTGAATGCTCAGAATGTCTCTTTTGTGGAAAAGATTGAGGCAGTCAGGAAAGCTTCTGAGGTGCCGCCGGAAGTACCTGAAGAGGCAACACCGGAAGAAACTGCTGAAATTGCCGCATCGGTTCTCTATGAAGAACCAAAACAGGTGTTGGAAAACACTGTAGCGGCAGAACAGTCTGTCGAAAAACTTCTGTTTGAGCAGACTGTCCCGGAGAAGATAGAACAGCCTATTACAAATCCGGATATTGACGAGAAAGCAGAAAGTCAGGATATTCCAGCAGCTACATTTGAATCGTTTTCCATTGAGGATCAAAAAACGATCATCCACCTTTCCCCGGACGAGCGTACGATTGTAAATGCAGGGCCTGGAACAGGCAAGACATGGACGCTGATTGAGAAACTGAAATATATGCTGAACAACCAGGATGTTTCACCGGAAAATATTCTGGTGCTCTGTTTTTCAAGAGCTGCCGTTGAAGTAATTCGGGACAGACTGAAAGCTGCAGCGGAGAGAGATGAGCTGCCCATGAACTGGCATGTGGTGGATATTCGCACTTTCGATTCATTTGCTACATATCTTCTGGCCTGGGCAAAGGAGAATATTCCTGAACAACTGCCCGAAAAATACGCATTGGAATGCCATTCTTATGATGATCGAATCTCCGAAGCAACAAACCTTCTTCAAAAGCAGGAGGATCTGTTGGCAGGATATCAGCATATTATTGTAGATGAAGTTCAGGATCTTGTTGGAGTAAGAGCACAGCTTGTGATGGCTCTGTTAAACGCTCTGCCAGGGGAGTGCGGATTTACTCTGCTGGGAGACTCGTGTCAGGGAATTTATGACTATCTCTCGGATGCAGATAAGACAATCATGTCCTCTACGGAGTTCTATCATACACTATTCGATAAATTCCGGCAGGCAAATTATTTCTCACTGGAGAAAAACTATCGTCAGGATGGTGCGTTCGGAGAATTTGCTGTTCCCTATCGAAATGCGATTTTAACGGGAAGCAGTCAAGATCAGTCCGGAGTTGCAGAGAATTTGCTCCAGAAGATCAGGACGGCTGACGTCGATCTGAAACACTTCAGCATTTCTGATGCAGAAAAGTACATGCGAAATGGCACGCTGGGTATTCTGACGAGAACAAACGGACAGGCACTTCAGATATCGTCATGGTTACGAACTGAGGGAATTCCACACCAGTTGCAGAAACCTAACAGTACTACGGATCTGGCAGGCTGGATTTACGATGTACTTTCAAATGCAGAAACTGACGTTCTGGATTACAGTGAGTTTGCAGAAATCTTTGAAAAGCTGTATCCATCCCAGGCGGATTCAGCCTCTTATTGGGATGCGCTGATTTCCACACAGACGGACTCTTCGAAGAACCATTATGAAATCAGCGACCTGCTTCATGGTCTCATTCGGAATATTCGCAGCCCACTGCTATTTGAAAATCCGGTTAGACAGCACCCCAAAATCACAGTAAGCAATATTCATCGTGCAAAAGGCCGTGAGTTCGATACAGTACTTGTGCTTTCTGACCTGCTGAAAGGAGTAACTGACGAGACGCTGGACAATCGTCTTGAGCACAAGGTGTGCTATGTGGCACTTACCCGTCCGAAGAAGAATATTGAACAGGTTGAACTCGCCCCGCAATATATTAATGTCGAAAAAGGCTCGTTAAGAAGATGTTCAAAAGTTAAGCCCGGCATCGGCAACAGGAAAGGCTACATTACCACACATTGAGGTGGGACTGCAGAATGATTTAAACTTACGCTCTTTTGCGGAGAATGCGGTAACGCAGGAATTGCTGTCTCGTGAAGCAAAGCCTGGAACGCGGCTGAAGTTTTTTATCTGCCCGGAATCTGCAGGTGGTGAAATTGTCTACCGAATTGCTACAGAGGATAATGAACAGCTCACTCTTGGATTTACAGACTTTGGGTTTATGACCGGAATTGAAAACGTACTCCAGCGAGTATGGAAGACATCAAATGCGATAGGTAGCAAGTGGTTTCCAAGAATATGGACCGACATTTACGTTGATGATTTTACAACGTGCCTTTCTACGAGCAAAACAGGAATACTTGGAGCTAAATGTTTTGGCGATATGTACATCTGGAAAGGAATTTCCGTAAGCGGATTCGCACGGATTGAAAAAGACACATACTGATTTGAGGTGGAATCGATGCCGGATTACTCGAAATTCTATGAGGCAAGAAATATCATAACGGACATTCTTCAACAGGATCTTGTGGGACCTGTAAAGGATGATGAAGTCCTTTCTGAACTTCCAACACAGTACTATATTATGGGAAAGCTCTACCCACAAAATAATATGGTAGACCCTGTTGATACAGCACGAAATCCGTTCCTTGAGAATGAAGCGGACATTTATGATGCATCGGCATCATTGAGTAATCAGAGAAATCCATCCTCGCTCGGTGTGACATGCACCCTGAAAGAAGATGTTAAATCGATCATACTGTCTGGTCAGTATGCATTTTATGTTCCTGTTCTGTTTGAAAATGCAGCTTCTGTTGGTATCGATACGGCTCGCTGGACGAATTCTGATGCACATCCGGAGACACTTTGGAAAAGAACCTTGCATACATACCGGATCAAATATCGGTTTGATGACCATGCTGCAAATCATGTTCCGATAAAAATTCCGGGCGGTATGGAACTCCTTGTGTGTACACATGCGGTGCTTCCTGATAAGCGTCGAATTATTACTGCAGTTCTGATAAATGGAAATCAGACAGGCGGGATGCAGGAGTCTACCGCTGAACAATGTGCGTTCCAAGTCAGCCTGAAGATCGAAGGAGCGGAAAACATCAGCATCTTTTCCGACACAGTCAACCAGACACAATTTACTACAGATGATGAGTTGCGTGAACTGGAAATGCTTTATTCGGACTCAAAGTGCTATGGTCAGGGACATGGGTGCGCTGTCATCTGGGATATGGAGCATGAAGAGCCTTTCTGGGTGGCATCAACGTATATTCCCGAGTTTGATCTACGTCAAATGATGGCAACACAAAACTCGGATCTGCATGTCCTTTCGATGAAATATCTCTCGGAGGAGAAAGCTGAGACTGTTTTTGAAAAGCTGTACCAGTTTGTCGATGATTATAAAAAATGGATTGATAAAACAGAAGTGCAGATTGTCACGCTGCCGGAATCTCATAGAGAGTGCGCAACTGAAAATATGCAAAAATGCAGACAGGCAGTTCTTCGAATGAGAAAATCCGTTGAGCTGATGGAAAGCGGTCTGCAAAATGATGGGAAGGCATACCGGGCATTTCAACTCGCCAATGAAGCTATGCTTCTCCAACGTTCGCAGACTCTGGTAAAAAGCGGGAAAGCGGTTAATTCAGCCAGAATTACATGGTATCCATTTCAGCTTGCTTTTATTTTGCAGGAGCTTTCATCTTTTATTGATCCGACTTTGGAAGAACGAAAGGTTGTTGACCTGCTCTGGTTTCCGACAGGCGGTGGCAAAACAGAAGCATACCTTGGAATTACAGCGTTTTCCATCTTTCTTCGCAGGCTTCGTAATCCTTTAAATGACGGAGTTACTGTAATTATGCGTTATACACTTCGCCTACTGACCCTGCAACAGTTTGAACGTGCAAGCATGCTGATCCTCGCGTGTGAACTTCTGAGGAAAAAGTACGGCATCGCAGGCAGTGAATTTTCCATCGGTCTGTGGGTTGGTGGAAATCTGACACCTAACAGTCTGGAGAAAGCCCGCACTTCGATTGCGAAGCAGAAAAATGGAGCTCAGATTTCTGAGGAAGAAGCTAATCCGTGTCAAATCAGACGGTGTCCCTGGTGTGGCGCAAGACTGTCTCCTTCCGATTATGAAGTACAGATGCTGCACAAACGAATGATCATCCGGTGCCCTGATAAGTCGTGCGCATTCCACAATGCAGCTAACGGATTGCCCGTTCATATTATTGATGATGCTATCTATGCGCACCTTCCTACCTTTATCGTGGCGACTGTGGATAAGTTTGCCCAAATTCCTTTAAGTGAAAAACCGGCAGCTCTTTTTGGAATATCACCAGAAAGAAAACCTCCAGAGCTGATTATTCAGGATGAGCTTCACCTTATTTCCGGCCCTCTCGGCACGATAACCGGAATTTATGAAGCTGCAATTACAAAACTTTGTGAAAGAGATGGAATTGGAGCCAAGGTAATTGCGTCTACTGCAACGATCAGAAATGCGAAAAAACAGATTCTGGCACTGTATGGAAAAAATTTCACGCAATTTCCTCCACAGGGTATTATACAGAAAGACTCGTATTTTGCAGTTGAGTCAACACCCGAACAACGGCCTTCGAGAAGATATATAGGGGTTATGGGCGTGGGTACAACAGCCACTACAGCACTTATTCGTATTAACGCTGCAGTTCTGTTTGCTTCCAGACATCTTGGAGCGCTCGGATATGAAGATGAGGTTGTGGATAATTTCTGGACCATAACAGGTTACTTTAACAGTCTTCGTGAGCTTGGCGGAGCAAGTACACAGATTCTGGATGACGTACAAAGCCGGTTTGTATATCTTGCAACGACAAAATTTCCACACCTGAAACTGCCTGAAAACACCAAGGTACGCTATGATCATCTGGTGGAGCTTACCAGTAGAATGAATAACTCTGATATTACGGATATCATTCAGGATCGATTGAAGCGATTCTATCATGGCGGCCAACACAGAGATGTATATGACTTTGTTCTGGCATCCAATATGATTTCCGTAGGTGTAGATGTCAGTCGGCTTGGAACAATGGTGGTTGCGGGTCAACCTAAAACGAATGCTGAGTATATTCAGGCGACCAGTCGTGTTGGTCGAAATAATCCCGGACTTGTCATAACAATGTATAATCAGACCCGTTCGCGTGACCGGTCTCATTATGAGCAATTCTTAAAGTATCATTCGACTCTGTACCGCTATGTTGAATCAACAAGCCTGACACCATTTGCAGACAGAGCACGTGACAGAGGTTTGCATGCTCTTTATGTTTCACTCTGTCGCTATCTGGTTCCGGGCCTTCTGGATAATAGTGCGGCAGGATACTATGACGCCGAATCTCCTGAAGTTGAAAAAATCACAGATATGATTATTCAGTACGTGAATACAGTTGATCCTGAAGAACTGGATGCAGTGATTCAAGAGCTGCAGGATATTTCAGATAACTGGGCTGCCGAGGCAGGTAAAACATTGCCATATAAAGATTCTCATGGGGGCAAATGCCTGCTGAAAAATGATATGGCAAATGACCGTTTTCGAATGATGAACAGCATGCGTAATGTAGACGCGCAGGCAGGTATTTATCTTCTAGGGAGGTAACCATGGCACCTCATTTTGGAAAGAAAGGCATGTACGATAAGAAAAAAGTCGTTGGAAAACTGAGAATGACACAGCTTGTAACGACATTTGGAAGCGGCTCAATCGTCGATATGCCGGATTATTCCGTCATTATCGCGGCTACAGATTACTGGAATAATAAAAGTCCAGTTCTTCATGAGCCAAATCTGGAAAAATTGTTAAACGTTTCGTATTTTAGAGAACCCTATGTATCGGATAACAGCAGTGATAAAATGCAGCCGGATATTCCTGCGTTCAGATTTCCGCTAATGCATTTCTGCCCCAGCTGTGGAAAACTTATGCCCTACTGGGGGTTCGGCGATGACTCTGGGCATGTGTGCCAGAAATGTAAAAAGAATATTGTACCTTCCAGATTTGTTGCAGCCTGTGTTAATGGGCACCTTGAAGATTTTCCATATAAATGGTGGGTACACTATGGGAATCTTGCCAGTTGTCCAGCTTATGAAAAAGATGACAAACTGAAAATTTCATTCTCAGATGAAACTGGTGGGCTGGACAGCATTATTATCACCTGCACTGCCTGTGGAAAATCAAGATCTATGGCGGGAAGTTTGAGCAGAGATGCACTTAAAGGATATCATTGTAAAGGAAAGCGTCCGTGGATTGGATTGAAAAAAGAGCACAATGACCCAAAACCATGTTCGGCTAAGTTAAGAGGCTTGCAGCGCGGAGCGTCCAATGTATATTTTTCGCAGACTGTTAGTGCATTGACTATTCCACCTTGGAGCAATAAGATAAATCAGAAAATTGATGAGGACTGGGACAATATCAGGGAATACTTGCAGAGTAATCCTGATGAAAAGTCTCTAAAAGCAACAATGAAGATGCATTTCGGAGACTTTCTGGATGAAAACTCACTCTATACAGTCGATGATATCGTACGGGAGATTTCTCGAAGGCAGCAGGATGAACAGGTTGACAGCGATTATACTCAGCAGAAGCTTTATGAGGACGAATATAAAGTTTTTGGACTGCGCAACTATGAACAGCCGGATGATGTTCAGTTTCGGATAGAAAGCACTGAGGTTCCAGAAACGCTTTCGGAGTATCTGGAGGATATTATACTCGTGAAGCGCTTACGGGAGGTTTTGACCTTAAAGGGGTTTAGACGGATAACACCTGAAAAGCCGGAAACTTCAGATGAAATTTTTCAGGGCTATGATCTACCAGAGGACTGCGTACCACTCAGTGAAAAACCGCTGAACTGGTATCCCGGAATTGAAATGTTGGGTGAAGGTATTTTTATCAAATTGAATGAAAAGAAGCTTTCTGCATGGGAGCAGGCCAATAAAGACTATTACAGTATGATGGAGGAGAGGCTTCAGCACAGTAATGTGTCCTGCGAGAATTTTTCTGCCCGATATGTCCTGTTGCATACTCTTTCGCATCTTCTAATTCGACAACTTTCTATAGAATGCGGTTATTCAGGTGCGGCAATTAAGGAGAGAATTTACAGTACATATCCTGACTCTGCACAGCAAATGGCAGGTATTCTTCTCTATACATCCTCCTCTGATGCAGATGGAAGCCTTGGCGGCCTTGTAAGAAATGGCCTTCCAGAAACATTTGAATCTGTATTCCAAAATATGTTGGAAGCTGCATCTTGGTGTTCATCGGATCCTATTTGCATTGAATCTACCGCTCAAGGGTACGATTCCCTGAACTATGCAGCCTGCCATGCATGCGTATTGCTTCCCGAAACAAGTTGCGAAAAAAGAAATTGTCTCTTGGACAGAGGGGCTGTTGTCGGTTCAATCTTTGACAGAAGTCGGGGGTTCTTTGGAAAACTGTTTGATTAACGAAGAAAAATGAAAATTGACAAGGTTACACTATGATAATCAGATCGATGCTCGCAGTGACACTCCCAACATCGAAGAGCCCTTTTCCGGCACTAATTCAGTTTTTATTGACACTCCGGTGCCGACAAAGTACCGATATAGTGCCGTCAAAGTTCCGACAAATCTGTTTTCGGCACTAAATCCGACAATTAATCCGTTGCATCCGTGGTGCAAACTGAAAGCTCTGCTTTCCTTCTTTTCTATTGTTTTACTTGCATTTATATCGGCATACCGATATAATAAAAGTTAGGGAGGTGTTTCATTTGATTCTGGACGATTTGATGCGAAAAAGTGGGCTGTCACGGTATCGCCTGGCGGTTACTGCCGGTATTCCTCACGCTACTCTCAACGATATTTGCAGCGGAAAGACAAAATTAGAGCGTTGCTCCGCTGAAACTGTCTATAAACTTGCAAAAGCTCTGGATGTTTCTATGGAACAGCTCACGGAAAGCGGTATTCGAGAAACACAGCGTGAGCATTCGTATGAATATGGTCTTCCTGATTATTTGCAGCACGATCTTGACACCTATAAAGAAGGGCTAAAGACCCACTCTCCTCTCTTAGATTGCTACTGGGGTGAACTTTACGGAAGTATCAATATGGCCGAAATCAGCGATGGTCTAATCACTCCTGAACACGCCGATTATCTCCGTCAAAAGTTTTTATGGAGGAACAAAAGCGCATGAACAGCCTTATTGATTTTACAAACTGCAAGCGAGTCTATGGTAAAGCATATAACGGTGCTAACGGGAAGAAAATTGCGGTTATTTACGATGGAAATCGATATACGGTCAAATTTCCACCCTCCGGTGAACACAAACCGACTGACCTTTCTTACACAAACAGTTGCATCAGCGAATATATTGCCTGCCATATATTCGCTGATGCAACTGTTTGTGTAAGAAAGGT
>ERZ808246.1547-NODE-1547-length-16468-cov-5.765308_pt1 | contig 16468 bp, 14 predicted proteins | sample MGYA00521083_ERZ808246 | MGnify/ENA primary metagenome ERZ808246 (study PRJEB31516, sample SAMN03275577) | gut metagenome | biome: mammalia-associated habitat; material: feces | host: Papio cynocephalus | place: Kenya | collected 2012-07-07 ...
TGCCTGCAAGTCAACGGCCTCTCGCCCCTCGAGGTAGGCGAACGTGTCAAGCAATGGTGCGACGCCCAGCTCCAGCCTCCCCCACCCAGGAGCGCGCTCGATCTAAAACAAGAATCTCCAGTCTTGCGTGCTTTATTCAATTACTTATAGAGTCAGCAAGATGCCTCAACTGGGCAAACGCACCACAAGCTCCAAGAAGACCGTCCATTCGCACTCCTTCAGAGCCCAATCAACGCTCCAAACCCCAGTCCGACCACGCAAAATCGAAAAAGTTTGTCCGAAAACCCTCCCAGACCGCCATAACGCCCCAAACCCGTCACCCTAACGTGCAAAACTCCCCCATCCAGAAGCGTCCCCAGCCCGGGCCCGCCGCTTGCGGAACCACGTTCGGTATAGCGCGCTTCCTACACGTTGAAGCGGAAGTGCATGATGTCGCCGTCCTGGACGACGTAGTCCTTACCCTCCATGCGCAGCTTACCAGCGTTCTTGCAGCCGTTCTCGCCGCCGAGCTCGATGTAGTCCTCGTAGCTCGCGACCTCGGCCTTGATGAAGCCGCGCTCGAAGTCGGAGTGGATCACGCCGGCGGCCTCGGGAGCCTTCGCGCCGATGCGCACGGTCCACGCCTTGACCTCCATCTCGCCCGCGGTGAAATAGCTCTGCAGGCCCAGCAGGTGGTAGGCAGCCTGCGCGAGCGTCTCCAGACCCGACTTCTCAAGCCCCAGGTCGGACAGGTACTCCGCGGCTTCCTCGTCGTCGAGCTCGGAAAGCTCCGCCTCGACCTTCGCGCAGATGGGGATGGGAGTCACGCCGTCGATAGGCTCAAAGGTGTCGCCCAGCTGGTCCTCGTCGACGTTCGCCACGAGCAGGATCGGCTTCAGCGTGAGCAAGAAGAGCTGTTTGGCCGCGGCGCGCTCGTCGTCGGTCATCTCCATCGTCGCGGCGCGCTTGCCCTCGTTCAGCCAGTCAACGAGGCGCTTGGCCACATTGAGCTTGACCTGCAGCTCCTTGTCGCGCTTCGCGTCCTTCTCGAGCTTGGGCAGCTGCTTCTCGAGCGTGCCCAGGTCGGCGAGGATGAGCTCGGTCATGATCGTGTCGGCATCGCCCGCCGGGTCCACGAACTCGCCCGTGCGCCCCACCTCGCGCATGACGTTGGGGTCCTTGAAGTAGCGCACGACCTCGCAGATGGCGTCGGTCTCGCGAATGTTGGCCAGGAACTGGTTTCCCAGGCCCTCGCCCTCGTTGGCGCCCTTCACGAGGCCGGCGATGTCGACGAACTCAACGGTCGCGGGCACGATACGGCCCGGGTGCACGATGTCGGCAAGTTTCTGGAGGCGCTCATCGGGCACGTCCACGATGCCCACGTTGGGGTCGATGGTCGCGAAGGGGTAGTTCGCGGCGAGGCCGCCCTTCTTGGTGAGCGCGGTAAAAAGCGTCGACTTGCCCACGTTGGGCAGGCCCACGATGCCGATGGAAAGCGACACGTTCTTCTCCTCTTACTTGTGAGCCTCGTCCTCGCCCGACATGCCCTCCAGAGCATCGGCGACTCGGCTCAGCTGCTTCTTTCCTTCTTCAATATACTTCTGCGCCTGGACCTTGGCCTCGGCCTTCTTGCGCGCGAGCTCCTCGGCGGCCTTGTCGGGCACGACGAGCTCCGAGACGTCCATGGGCTCCATCGTCAGGGCGCCGTCCTCGCACACGACCGCGCACGCGCCACAGCTCACGCAATAGGAGCTCTGGATCGTCACATGGCCGTTCACGTCGAGGTCGAGCGCGCGCGTGGTGCAGACCTTCGCGCAGTCGCCGCACATCGTGCACTTGCTCGCGTCGCACACGGGGACCTCGAGCTTCACGTACTTGGCGAGCCCCTCGTCGTGCTGCAGGGCGCCCATCATGAGCTTGCGGCCCTGCGTGAGCATGCGCTGGCGGTTGTTGGAGGTCTTGGCGCCCACGGCGTTCTCGAGGTCGCGCTGCAGCTGATCGAGGCGGTTCGCGTGGTCGGAGATCTTCTTGGCCACGGCCTGGGCGCCCGCGAGCGCGGGGTTCGAGCGGGTCAAGAGACGCTCGGCGGAGTGGATGGCGCTGCTCATGAACTGGCTGCGCTTGTACTCGCGCGTGAGCTCGTGGTCCATGGCCGCCTCGTCCACCTCGAGCCCCATGGAGGCCTGCGCCCACTCCTCGGCGGTGCCGATGGCGTCGCAGTAGGTCTCCTCGCCCGTCGTGGTCTTGCAGCGGTCGCAGATGCCCACGGGCAGGTAGACGCTGATGTTGTCGTAGTCCGCCATGAGCGAGAACCACAGGTCGCGGTTGATGGAGCCCACGCAGCCGAGCACGACCTCGTTGTCCTTGGGGAGGCGCTTGAGCGCGCGCGTGCAGGTGACGTAGCACTGCTCGTAGGCGCTCGCCTTGCGGGCGATCATGTCGTAGACCTGGCGGGGCATGTGGCGACGCGTGCCGATGGTCTCGGTGGGACACACGGCGGCGCACAGCCCGCACTTGCGGCAGTCGTCGCCGATAAGGACCGACTGCTTGTGAATCTCTATCGAGTGCGTCGGGCACACGTCGAGGCAGCGCGAGCAGACCTTGGGGTTCTCGGAAGCGGTGCGCAGGCAGCGGTTGGAGTTGGCGTAGGGCTTCTCCTTGTAATCCGCCGGGTTGAACACCTTGCGCTGGCTCGGGTCGGCCGAGAGCGAGTCGGCGATGTCGCCCAAGGGGTTGGACAGTGCCTGCCAGTCCGCCTGGATGTCGATCAAGTCGTCAAGAAAATCTCTCTTCTGGGCCACGGGCACCACTCCCCTCTTAGCCTATGGTCAAGGTTTCTATTGTACGCCCTCCGCTATGGCGGACCGGGACCAAATGAGAAGGGGCTCCCCCGGGGCGCCTCGCAGCGAGTTTCTGAGCGCGAAGAGCGCAAAGCACTTGCTGCATGGCGTCGCGGGGGAGCCCCTATCAGCGCTTAGTTACGCCTTGGGCCTAGTACATACCGCCCTGCTGGCCGCCCTGGGCAGCCGCGGCGGAGATGGCCTCCTCGATGGTGGTGTTCTTGGGCTCATCGGAGACGGTGGCCTCGGTGATGAGGATGAGGCCGGCGATGGAGGCGGCGTTCTGCAGGGTCACGCGGGCAACCTTGACCGGGTCGAGCACGCCCATCTCGATCATGTCGCCGTACTTGCCGGTAGCGGAGTCGAGACCCTGGCCGGCGGGCATGGACTTGATCTTCTCGGCCACGACGGAGCCCTCGTAGCCGGCGTTGTCGGCGATCTTCTTCACAGGGGCGGCAAGGGCCTTGCGGATGATGTCGACGCCGATCTTCTCGTCGGCATCAGCGGTCTCGACGCCGTCGAGGGCCTTGGAGGCAGCGAGGAACGCGACGCCGCCGCCGGCGACGATGCCCTCCTCCACGGCCGCACGGGTCGCCTGCAGGGCGTCCTCGATGCGGTGCTTGATCTCCTTGAGCTCAGACTCGGTAGCAGCGCCGACCTTGATGACGGCCACGCCGCCGGAGAGCTTGGCGAGACGCTCCTGGAGCTTCTCGCGGTCGAAGTCGGAGGTGGTGTTCTCGATCTCGCCCTTGATCTGGTTCACGCGCTCATCGATGGCCTGCTTGGAGCCGGCGCCGCCCACGATGGTGGTGTTGTCCTTGGTGATCTTGACGGACTTGGCGCGGCCGAGCATCTCGGCGGTGACGTCGGTCAGGTTGATGCCGAGCTCCTTCATGGCCACCTGGCCGCCGGTCAGGATGGCGATGTCCTCGAGCATGCGCTTACGACGGTCGCCGTAGCCGGGGGCCTTCACGGCGCAGACGTTCAGGACGCCGCGCAGACGGTTGAGGATCAGGGTCGCGAGGGCCTCGCCGTCGACGTCCTCAGCGATGATGAGCAGCGGCGCGTTCTGCTTCTGAACGGCCTCGAGGATCGGAAGGATGTCCTGGATGTTGGAGATCTTCTGATCGGTCATGAGGATGTAGGGGTTGGCGAGCTCGGCCGTCATCGTGTCGTTGTTCGTGGAGAAGTACGGGGAGATGTAGCCCTTGTCGAACTGCATGCCCTCGACGGTGTCGATGTCGATGCCGAAGGTCTGGGACTCCTCGACGGTAATGACGCCGTCCTTGCCCACGACCTCCATGGCGTCGGAGATCTTCTGGCCGACGGCCGGGTCGGAAGCGGAGATGGTGCCGACGGAAGCGATCTGCTCCTTGGTGGAGACCTGCTGAGCGGACTTCTTCATCTCGTCGACGACGGCGTCAACGGCCTTGTCGACGCCGCGGCGGATGGCGATCGGGTTGGCGCCGGCGGCGACGTTGCGCAGGCCCTCGTTCACGATGACCTGGGCGAGGAGGGTGGCGGTGGTGGTGCCGTCGCCCACGGTGTCGTTCGTCTTGGTGGCGACCTCCTTCACGAGCTGGGCGCCCATGTTCTCAACGGGGTCCTTGAGCTCGATCTCCTTGGCGACGGAGACACCGTCGTTCGTGATGGTGGGGGCGCCGTAGGAGCGCTGCAGCGCGACGTAGCGGCCCTTGGGGCCCATGGTGGTGGTGACGGCGTCGGCGAGGGTGTTCACGCCCTTGGCGAGCTTGGCGCGGGCGTCGGAGCCGAAGTAAATATCCTTAGCCATTTTTGGCAGTCCTTTCTTTGCGGGCGCTCGGAGGGGCGCCCCGTGGAATCAGGCGGGAGAAAACCCGTGCGAGCTAGTCCTCGATGACGGCGTAGATGTCGTCGGCGCGAAGGAGCAGGAAGTCCTCGCCGTCGACCTTGACCTCGTTGCCGCCGAACTTGCCGTAATAGACCTGGTCGCCGACCTTGACGTCCATGGCGAGGCGCTCGCCGTGCTCGTTCATCTTGCCGGCGCCCACGGCGACGACCTCGCCGCGCTGCGGCTTCTCCTGGGCACCAGAGGAAATATAGAGGCCCGAGGAAGTCTTCTCCTCCTTGGGAGCGGGCTTGACGAGGACGCGATCACCCAACGGCTTAAGAGTCATGCTAAAGAACCTCCTTCTGTGCGCCATGCGGCGCGCGTATGCGTCCCGCGGCCGAGTCTGAGTCGGGGGCGCTGTATCCAACGGTAGGAATAATACCCACCGCGCCGGATTTATACCATCGGGATAGAAAAAATCTTACAAGCGGCACTTAGATTTTGTGATGCGCAGGTCAATAGGGGCTGCGAGGGTCGTGGAGCTGCAAGCAGAGTCGGGCGGCGCAGGCGGCGCACAAATATCCCGTCGCGTTGACCCCGCCTTCACGCTCTGCTTAATTACACCGTTCCCCTGGCGCCGCCTTCACGCTCCGCGCAGCCCCACCGGCACGCACCGCGCAATTCCGACGTTCGTTTGACTCTGCCGCCAGACCCTGCGCAACTTCAACGTTCCCTTGACTCCATCGCCACGCTCTGCGCAATTAAATCGCTCCCTTGACCCCGCAACGCCCATTTCCGCGCACAAAACCCGTCCGCTTGACCCCAAGAAGTCAAACGAACGGGTTATCTGCGCGCAACCACGCAAGGCACCGGAGAAGAACGCCGTTCTTGGCCCCTACAGTTCCTCGAGCTCGGATTGCCACACGGCGGCGCACGCGTCGCTCGGCATACGCAGGTCGCCGCGCGGGCTCACCGCGGCGCTGCCCACCTTGGGGCCGTCCGGCAGGCAGCTGCGCTTGAACTGCTGCGCGAAGTAGCGGCGATAGAACACCTTCAGCCACTTGAGAATCTCGGCATCGGCGTACTTCTCGCCCAGGGCATAGCGCGCCAGGCGGTAGACCTTGCGCGGAGAGGTGCCGCGGCGCAGCACCTCGTACAGGAAGAAGTCGTGCAGCTCATAGGGGCCCACGAGGTCCTCGGTCTTCTGCGAGATCTCGCCGTCGCCCGTCGCAGGCAGGAGCTCGGGCGACACCGGGGTGTCGAGCACGTCGTAGAGCACCTCGGACTCCTCGGCGTTTCCGCAGGTATCGGCCACGTAGCGCACGAGGTGGCGCACGAGGGTCTTGGGCACGCTCGCGTTCACGGCGTACATGCTCATGTGGTCTCCGTTGTAGGTCGCCCAGCCCAGCGCGAGCTCGGAGAGGTCGCCCGTGCCTATGACCATGCCGCCCTCCTGGTTGGCGATGTCCATGAGGATCTGCGTGCGCTCGCGCGCCTGGGAGTTCTCGTAGGTAACGTCGTGGACCGACTCGTCGTGCCCGATGTCCGAGAAGTGCAGGCGCACGGCGTCGCCGATGTTCACCTCGCGCAGGTCGGCGCCCAGGGACTCGGTGAGCTTGGTCGCGTTGTCGTGCGTGCGGTTCGTCGTGCCGAAGCCCGGCATCGTCACGCTGATGATGCCGGAGCGGTCGATCCCCAGCAGGTCGAAGGCGCGCGCCGTGACCAGGAGCGCCAGCGTGGAGTCGAGCCCGCCCGAGATGCCGATCACGGCGCGGGTCGCGTGCGTGTGGGAAAGGCGCTTGGCCAGGCCGTGGGCCTGGATGTTGAAGACGTCCTCGCACCGCTCCGCGCGGCGGGCGGGGTCGGCCGGCACGAACGGCTGCGGGTCGACGTAGCGGGTGAGCCGGGTTTCTTGGCAAGAGAGCGAGAAGCGCGCGACGTGGTAATCGCGCTGGAGCGGGCTCGCGGCCACGTCGAAGGTCGACATGCGGCGGCGCTCGGCGGCGAGCAGGCGCACGTCCACCTCGGACACCGCCGTGCCCTCGCCGAAGGGCTCGCTCTCCGCGAGGACGCGCCCGTTCTCGGCCACGAGGTCGTGCCCCGAGAAGACCACGTCCTGCGTCGACTCGCCCTCGCCCGCGCTCGCGTACACGTAGCCGCAGATGAGGCGGGCGGACTGGCCCGAGACGAGGCTGCGTCGGTAGTCGGCCTTGCCCACCACGGCGTTGCTGGCCGAGAGGTTCACGATCAACGTCGCCCCGGCCTTCGCGTGCGCGATCGACGGCGGCTCGGGAACCCAGAGGTCCTCGCACAGCTCGGCGGCGACCACGAGCTCGGGCATGTCCTCGCACGAGAAGAGCTGGCTCGCGCCAAAGGGCACGTCGAGCTGGCCCGCGATGTCGATGGGAACGACGTCGCAGGTCCCGCTCACGAAGCGGCGCCCCTCGTAGAACTCGTTGTAGGTGGGCAGGTGGCGCTTGGGGACCACGCCCAGGACCATGCCAGCGCACACGGCGGCGGCGCAGTTGTAGAGCTTCGCGTTCACCCGCACGGGCAGGCCGACCCAGAGCAGGGCGTTCAGGTCGCTCGTCTGCTGGGCGAAGTCGGCCAGGCCCTTCTCGGCGGCGTCGAGAAGGGCGTCTTGCCAAAAGAGGTCCTCGCAGGTGTACGCCGTCAGGCAGAGCTCGGGAAGGACCACGACCACGGCGCCCATCTCTTCGCACGCCTCGCGGGCGCGCTTGACGCACGACGCGACGTTGAAGGCCACGTCTGCCACCCTGACCTCGGGCGTTACCGCCGCGACCTTGACGAACCCGTCTTGCATGATGCCTCCTCGCGACCGCATGCGGCCGCAGCGTCGTCTTTCGTCCCGCCTCTTGTCAGGCCCGAGGCCGCGCCCCGCGGCGCGAGGACCGGGCAGAGGTCCTTTGATTGTAACCGTCCAGGGCAGCGCCGGGACACGCAGCGGCGCCAACACGCGACGCGGCAACATGCGGCCCGTCGCTGAGTCGGGCGTTCACGGCCCCTACCTCACCGCATGCCTAAACTTAGGGCCCCTCCCGCCTTCCAAGGAGTATCTTTTTGGGAGTTGTCGCGCTCATCGCCACCACCTTGGACCCGGCAACCCCGCGAAGCAGCCGTTGGAGGGGCCGGGATGAGTCGCAAGATCCACGTCAATTACGTCAGCATCTGCAGCATGGTCGTGACCGTGCTTCTCGGCGCGCTGTGCGCCTTCCTGTTCTCGAGCGGCGCCGAGCAGTTCAAGGCCCTCGAGGACGCCTCGAACACCTACATGACGTGCGAGTCGGCGGTGACCGACCTCCAGTCGGCGTCCGATTACCTGACCGAGCAGGCCAGGCTCTCCGCCATCACCGGCAACAAGAAGTACATCGACGCCTACTTCGAGGAGCTCGACGGCATGAAGCGCCGCGAGAAGGCCGTCGACACGCTCAAGAGGCACTTCGACGGCACGGACGCGTTCATCACGCTCAACAAGGCGCTCGAGGGGTCGGACAGCCTCGCTCAGACCGAGGTCTACGCCATGCGCCTCGTGGTGGAGGCGAACGACATCGACCTCGCCTCGTGCCCCGAGCGCATCCGCGACACGGGCATCGCCCAGGGCGACGCCGGCCTCAGCCACCAGGAGCTCACCGAGCGTGCCCAGCAGCTCCTGACCAACTCGCTCTACCAGTCCGGCAAGTCCGAGATAGACGCCAAGGTCTCGAGCTGCGCCTCCGAGCTCGTGCACCAGACCCGCAACGCCCAGACGCAGGCGCAGAACCTGTTCTGGAACGTTTACCGCAAGCTCGGCGTCGCCATCGCCGCCTTCGCCGTCCTCATGGTGGCCGTCTGCGTCATCGTGCGGAGGCTCATCATCCGCCCGCTGATCAAGTACAGCGCGAGCATCGTCTCCGGAGCCGAGTTCCCCGTGACGGGGGCGGCCGAGCTCCAGCATCTCGCCGAGACGTACAACCGGGTCTTCGAGCAGAACGTCGAGACGCAGAAACTCATTCGGCACCAGGCCGAGCACGACGCGCTCACGGACCTTCTCAACCGCGGCTCCTTCGACCGCATGCTCGGCGTCTACCTCACAGAGGAGGACGAGCACCCCTTCGCGCTCATCCTCGTGGACGTGGACACGTTCAAGCACGTGAACGACACGTACGGCCACGCCATGGGCGACAAGATCCTGAAGGAGGTGGCCGAGCTTCTTCGCACCACGTTCCGCAACATCGACCACGTGTGCCGCATCGGCGGCGACGAGTTCGCGATCATCATGGTCGAGATGACGCCCGACCTCGCCTACACCATTACCGAGAAGATCGACTACATCAACGAATGCCTGGCCAAGGGAACGGGCGACCTGCCCCCGGTCTCGCTCAGCGTCGGCGTCGCGTTCACCCAGCGCCCCAACCCCAGCCCCGTGCTGTTCCGCGATGCCGACAAGGCGCTCTACTACACCAAGGAGCACGGCAAGGACGGCATCACCTACTACGGCGACTTCCCCGTCGATACCGTGCCCGAGGACTTCGAGAACGAGTAGCAAGAAGACCTCCAGCGCCCGGCGGCGCACCGGCGAGCGCATCGCCTTCGCAGAACAAGGGTGGGCAGCTCCGCGTTGCACGGAGCTGCCCACCCTTCTTTGCTGGTCGTTCTTGAAGAAGAACCGCTACTTGCCGAGGGCCGCCTTGCCCATAGCGTCCGCCTGCAGGATCGCGGAGTAGAGCTCGATCGGCTTCACGTCGCCCGCGAGGTTGTGGATCGTCTCGCCGTCCACGCACGCCGCCTCGGAGATGGCCTTGACCTGCTCGTCCGTGGTCACGCCGATCTCCTCGAGCGTCACAGGGAGGCCGACCTCCATGCAGAAGTCCTGGACCTCCTTGACCTCGTCCTTGGGCGCGCCTTCTAGCACGAGCTGGACGATGGTGCCCAGGGCCACGCAGCAGCCGTGGTCGGCATGCTTGATGCCAAGGGAAGTAACGCCGTTGTAGAAGGAGTGTGCGGCCGCGCAGTTCACGTTGTCGGCACCAACGCCCGAGAGATAGACGTTGGCCTCGACGATGTTCTCCAGGGCCGGAGTCACGACGCCGAGTTTGCACGCCTCGACCGCCTGGGCACCGTACTCGTGCAGCGTCTCGTAGCACAGCTTCGCGAGGGCCATGCCAGCGCGGGTGATGCCGGTGCCCTCCAGGCTCGCGGACTCCGTGCGGATGGACGCGCGGCCCTCGAAATACGTGCCTAGGGCGTCGCCCATGCCGGCGATGAGGAACCTGACGGGGGCTTCGGCGATCACGGTCGTGTCGACCATGACGGCGTCGGGGTTCGTCGGGTAGAAGAGGTACTTCGAGAAGCTGTGGTCGTCGTTGTAGATGACCGAGAGGCCCGTGCACGGAGCGTCGGTCGCGGCGACGGTCGGGACGATGACGATATGGGTCCCGGAGTAGTACGCCGTCGCTTTGGCGGTGTCCACGGCGCTGCCGCCGCCGACGCCCACCACAACGTCGATCTTGTCCTCCTCGACGATGGCTTTCATGCGGTCGATCTCGCCGTAGCTCGAGATGCCCTTGAAGACCTCATAGCGACGGTAATCGTCCTTGTCGCCAAAGCTCTTCTCGATCTTGTCGTGGCAGGCTTTGTAGCCGCTGTGCGAGCAGATAAAGAGCCACCGCTTGCCCATGTAGCCCATTTCCTCGCAAAACTTGAGCGTGGCATCGCGGCCCTGGACATACTTCAGCGGCTCGCGCATCGCCCTCAAACGACCCATCATAGTAAGGCTCCTCTCCTTACGGGACACAAGGACGCCTCAAGTATTGCACCGCCTCATCGCGATGCAAGGTCACCGGGCCAAGATTCGGCACTGCCGCTACGCGACGGTCTTCACATGACTTAGCAATAGAAACGGACTTCGGCGCGGAGCTGCGTTTCCCAAGCTTTGCAGATTCGGGAATGCTCCGCCGCAACGAACTCGCAGACCAGGGAAAGCTCCCTGCGGGTCAGGCCCGACGTATTTCTCGCAACGATGCATCCGCCTGCCGCCGTGAGCCATATCTTCGTCGAATTGGCCGTCGGCTTCCCTTTTGAGACGCGAACATGGACGGGCTCATCGCCGTCAGAGGCCCAAAAATAGACCTTGAACCCAAGAAAATCGTAGAGTTTAGGCATAGGCGAGTCCTCGGTCCCGGGCGAGCCCGGATATGATGGGCGCATGGCGCGCAACAAACGAGTCAAGCTCGCCTAGGTCGGTGGCGGAGAAGCCCGAGGAGGCTAGACGAGCAAGCGACGGCACCGAGTACCGCGCCGAATCGAATCCTTCGTCCGTGGGCCTCTCGATCAGGACCTCCACCGAGCCATCGTCAAGGACATCCGAGAAAGCAATCGTCGTTTCGTCAGCTAAAGTAGCGTACGCATGCATTTATAACCTCTCCCTTAATCGGCGCGTTCCGTTTGCATCGCCTTTCTTTGCCGCGCTCAATAGCAATGGAGCTCCTTCTCGTACCCCAGGTGAACAGCTCGCGTGCCCCCTTAAGTATAGGAATATTAACTATCTAAATTGGTTGATTTTTACAGAGGGGTCGATTAAACTACGCAATCGCTACGCATTTGCTACACATAAAGAAAAAAGGCCACCGGCTAAGCCGATGACCTGGGCATTTATGGTCGCGGGGGCTGGATTTGAACCAACGACCTTCGGGTTATGAGCCCGACGAGCTACCAGACTGCTCCACCCCGCAATATGTAATCACGCGTTTGCGCAAGAAAGTAATATACGCGCATCCCTCAATCGCGTCAAGGATGTGAAGGAAGCTCCACAAATCTCCGTGCTTTACCCGCGCAAAGAATCCCAAATTGTCGGGGCATCATCGTCCGTCTTTTGCAGGACCTCCAGCTTATCGTCCGCAGGCATCCCTTCGCGCAGGGCGACCCCGTCCTTCACGCTTCTCACGGCCGATTTCCCAGCAGCTGCCCACTGGCAGGAATCGCCTGTCACATAGTCGACCCACGATCGCGCCTGCTCATGGTTGTCGCAGCCCTTCACGATAGCCGCGCATCCATGGGCGACCAGTGCGCCCTCTTGCGGGTAGACGACCTCGATTTCCCCCGTCGACGACGCAAAATCCTGGGCAAGCTGCTCATACACGAGACCCGCGACCGCCTCTCCGTTAAGAACCGCCTCGATCACGTCCTCGGACGTAGGGAACACCTTGTCGCCAATCTGAGCCGAAATTCCGGCAAGCAGCGCTTGGCCGTCCAAAGCCTCCGTCGCAGCCCCGGAAGCAACGGCATCCCCGGCAGCAGCGTCAGCGGGCTGCGCGGCCGCTTCCCCAGCCGGATCGCTCTTCTCGGTGGTGCTCGCAGCCGCACTCGCCTCCCCTGACGTAACGGCCGATGCATCGGTTTTCGCCTTTTGCGCGTCCCCGGCAGCCAACACGGCCTCAACTTGAGAAAGCCCCGCAGCGTCCGTCTTTGGATCGGGTATCGCCACGAGCCCCGCACAAGCCCCAGCCAGCAGGCTCTCGTAGCTCTTAACCTCCAGCTGGAGCTTCTCTGCCAGGGCCTTGTTCACCGCGATCACGCACACCTCGCGCGTCACCGGGGTCGCACAGCCTCCCTCGTTGCGGCAATCGTCGCGCACCGACTGGTTCCCCGCCGAGAAGTACTTCTCGAAGCATCCCTCGCCCGCGGCAAACCAGCTCTCATCGCCGCCCCACACGACGTCGCCGATCGCGGAACCAGCCGCGACCTCGGCCGCCGCATAGTCGCGGCACTCGGACGTCGTCATCTGGCGCACGTCCACGACGACCCCCGTCTCCTGGGAAAACGCCGGGACCACGGCGTTGACCAACGCATCGTTGCACGAAGTGTACAGGACAAGTTTTCCTCCACGCTTGCCCGCCGCGGCATCGCCGCTCGTCGTGGGCTCAGCAGGCATGTCCGCGTCGCCGTGCGAGCAGCGGGAGACGCCCACAGCGGTCGCGGCCCCCACGGCCACGACCGCCGCTCCCCCGGCGATTGCCCGCCTCCTGGTTATTTGCGGCAGCTTCAAGCCAAGCTCCTAATCCCGCAAGAATTCCGGCAGCTCACCGTTCTTGCTTGCTTCAGCTATCTGGAACAGCGCGTCGGCCACACCCTCGTCGGCACAGGGCCCGATGTGGTAGTTCGCGGTCTTTGCGACCTCGGGAATCGCGTTGCTCACCGCGACCGAATACTTCACCTTACGAAGAATCTCCAGGTCGTTCGCCGCATCGCCGAACACGACGACCTCATCGAGCCCGATGCCCGTCGCCTCGAGCAGCGTATCGAGCCCCTTGGCCTTGGAGACGTCCCGCGGCATGATGTCGAACCACTCGGGAATGGGCGAGACGATCCTCAGCTCCGGGACCGCCGACTCCACGAGCTCTTTGCAGCGAGCCATGCGCTCGGCAGGTCCGGGGCACGCGACCGTCGCCGCAACGAAGTCCACGTCCGGGACCTCATCGACCATGCCGCCAACGAACTTCGTCATCGCCTCGAAGTGGTTCACGACCTCCTCCGAAGGCGCGCCGATCACGTAGGCGGGGTTAAGCAGGTTCGTCTTGGCAGGATAACAGCAGAGGAACATGTCCTTCTCGGGCTCTAAGGCCCTGGCCACCCGCACGAGCTGCTCATGCGGGATCAGCGTGAGCGAGACGTACTCGCCGCGCGCCCTCACGCGCTTGCCGTTCGAGAAGATGCCCGTCATGAAGCAGTCCTCATCGGTCCTGAACAAGCGCATAAGCTCGACGAAGTCGCGCCCCGTCGCCGGTCCAAAGAGCACGCCGGCGTCCAGGACCGCGTGGATGGCCTCGTTCGTCCTTTTGCTGATGCCGCGAGCGCCCAAGGGGACGAGCGTGTTGTCCATATCCGAAAGAGCGAGCTTAATCATCGATATCCCCGTTCTTCTTTGTGTCGCGTGACCTGGCAACCCTTGCACGGACCGTAGAATCCTGCGCCCTCAGCTGCTTCGCCAAGTTCTCGATCGGACTATCCTCGCCGCCTCCCAGCGGCGCCAGCACATCAAAGCGGTCGACATGAAGAAGGACCTGCTCGATGTCGACGATCCCTCTCACGGTCACCGCATCGTCCTTCGCGATGAGCCTCAGGTCTCGGTAGCCGGAGCGCCGCCTGACCCCGACCCACTCGGTATCGACGATGTCCGAATAGAAGAGGCATGCCTCGTTCCCAAAACACGGAGTGACCACCACGTGATCCTCAAAGAGCGCCACCTTATAGCGCACGAGGCAGATCCACAACACGAACATCGTATAGACGAACGCGTTCGTAAAGGCGAGAACTTGCAGGTACCCGGCCGAGAAGACCCCCATGAAACAGAGCAGGGAGAGCATGACGCCGATGCAGCCCACCATGAGCGTCGCCACCACGAGCGCGCGCGTGAAGTCCGGCGAGACGACATACGTATCATGGTGGCTATGGTGCCGTTCTGCAAGACGCAGGGGGCCGTTCACGTGTTCCAGGAACGTCGCCACGGACCCCGGCAGAACCGCTGCTATAGACAGAAGCGCAAAGAGCAACCCGGATCCCCCTTATGCGAACTTGGCCACCAGGTGCTCTAGGATGTCCACCGTCGCCTCGAGGTTGCCTACCGGGATGAACTCGCGGACCGAGTGGGCGTTGTAACCACCGGTCGCCAGGTTCGGACAGGGAAGCCCGCGGAACGTGAGCTGGGCTCCATCGGTGCCTCCGCGCACCGCCACGATCGACGGCTCGACCCCGGCCTCGCGGTTTGCCTCGAGCGCGTTGTCGATGAGGAACTGCTTGTCAGCAAAATGCTCCGCCATGTTGCGGTACTGCTGGCGCACCTCGACCTCAACGGTCCCCTCGCCATAGCGCGCATTGAGAAACGCCGCGACCTCGTGCAAAGCCTCTTGGCGCCTCGAGAAGAGCTCGGAGTCGAAGTCACGCACGATGTACTTAAGGACGACCTCGCTTGCCGTACCGGAGATGTCCGTCGGGTGATAGAAGCCCTCACGTCCAGACGTGTGCTCCGGGCGTTCCCATGCAGGCACCATCTGCTGGAACTCAGAGGCCACCGTAATAGCGTTGACCATGACATCCTTCGCGCTGCCCGGGTGGACCATCACGCCGTGGACGTGCACCGTGGCCTCACAGGCGCTAAAACACTCGTAGTTGAACTCACCCAGGGCCTCACCGTCGACCGTGTATCCATACGCTGCCCCGAGCTTCTCGAGGTCCAAGAGACCTGCGCCGTGACCGATCTCCTCATCCGGGACAAAAGCAATCTTTAGCTCGGGGTGCTTAAGCTCGGGATGCGCCACCAACCTAGCGAGAAGGGCACAGATCTCGGCAACGCCAGCCTTATCGTCGGCCCCTAGGAGCGTGGTGCCGTCGGTCACAACAATATCTTGACCCGCGAACTTGGCCAAGTCGGGCACCTGCTCGGGCGTCGTCTGCACCGTAACGCCGTTGACCACGCCAGAAACCAAGGCACCGCCTTCGTAATGAACGACATGCGGTTTCACGCCAGCACCGGGGGCATCAGGCGCCGTGTCTATGTGAGCACAGAGCATCAGAGCCGGGACACCCTCAAATCCGCTCGAGGCGGGAAGCGTCGCCGTCACATAAGCATGCCCGTCGACGTCCACGTCGGTGCACCCGATGTTCTTGAGCTCGTCACCCAGGACGCGCGCCATCTCGTGCTGCCGCGGAGTCGAAGGCGTCACGTCCTCATGAGCCTCATCTGACTGAGAATCCACCTGCACATAGCGCAAAAAGCGCTCGAGAACGTCGCTCATAGGGCCTCCAACCTCACCGTTATTCACCGTACCCGATTCTAACGCACGCCTTGGACAAAAATGGGTTCCAGATAGCGGGCAACCCCGGATTCAGAGTTCGAGACGGTCACGTGATCGGCGGCAGCAAATGCTTCAGGAAGCGCATTGCCCATAGCGACGCCGTCACCTGAGGCCAAAAGCATGCTAACGTCGTTGCTCGCATCGCCAAATGCGATCGTGTCGCGAGTTTCGATTCCAAGCCTCTTACACAGCCACTTAAGGCCAGTTCCCTTATTTGCATCGAATCTCGTGATCTCGATGTTGCAAGGAAGCGAGCTCGCACGCGTAAGCTTGGGATTCGCATCGACAATTTCCCAAACCTTGTGCTTGCTCTCCTCATCAAGGTAGAACAAGTTCACGCGACAAACCGGCCCGCACTTCTCAAGCAACTCATCCACCGATATAGAAGACCTTGTACGCATCTGCTTAATCGCCGAACGCGTAGATTCGCTTACAGGGATATCGTCAAGAAAATGCCAACGGTCATCGGTCGTATAAACGGTCGAATCGGCGAACACGTCAAAGCTCACAGGCAAATCGCGAAGCTCACTCCACAGCTCATGAACAAGAACGTCATCCAAGTCAACCTCATGAATGACTTCGCCGCTCTTTGCATCGCATACCAGGGCGCCGTTGCAACAAACGGCATACTTAACGCACGGATGCGCAATCAGCTGCTTAGGCAAGCCGGATACATTGCGCCCCGTACAGGGAACGAACTGCACGCCAAGCTCATAAGCCTGGTCAAGAATCCGTAGGTTCTCGTCAGAGATAGTCTTATCCGGCAAGAGGAACGTCCCGTCCATATCCACAAAGATGAGCTTGACCATTTGCATGCCTTTCATACGAAGAGACCCCCGCGGCGCGAACCGCGGGGGTCTGAAAGTTTGATGAATTGGAGCGAAAAGAAAGAGCCCCTTCGTGGCCGGCGGCGCCCTGCTCTCCCACGGGCTGTCCCGCAGTACCATCGGCGCTGGGGGGCTTAACTTCCGGGTTCGGGATGGGACCGG
>ERZ808246.1550-NODE-1550-length-16441-cov-3.611681_pt1 | contig 16441 bp, 11 predicted proteins | sample MGYA00521083_ERZ808246 | MGnify/ENA primary metagenome ERZ808246 (study PRJEB31516, sample SAMN03275577) | gut metagenome | biome: mammalia-associated habitat; material: feces | host: Papio cynocephalus | place: Kenya | collected 2012-07-07 ...
GAATAACAGCAGAGTAACACTTACGGCAACCGCCGAGCAGCAGAGGATCCTGAATGAGCGGTGGGAGGAGGCGGGAATCGGCAACGATTACATTTTCTCCCGCGTGATGCGCAATGAGGATACGTTCCTCAAGCTGATGCAGCGGATTTTCCCGGAGCTGAAGCTGACGAAGGTAAAACGGCATACGCCGCAGATGACGTTCGAAGGCCCGCACGGCAGCAAGAGTGTGCGCTTTGACGTCTATTCGGAAATTGACGGCCGCATTTTTGACGTGGAAATGCAGATGGAGAACCGGAAGAACGAGCCGCGAAGGACGCGTTACTACCAGTGCATGATGGACGAGCAGGAGCTGCACAAGGGAGCGGACTATGCGGAGCTTCCGGAATCGTACATTGTGATGATCAGCCCGATGGATCTGTTTGGGAAGGGACGGCACATCTACCGCTTCCGGAACTACGAGCAGACGGATCGGGAGCTGGAGCTGAGAGACGGAACGACGAAGGTGTTCCTGAATACGAATGGGACAGGTGATGACATTCTGCCTGAGCTGAAGAACTTTCTGGACCTGGTGAACGGTGCTGCTCCTGCGGATGAGTTCTGCAGGGAGGTGAGTGAGCAGGTGTTTGAAGCCAAGCAGAGTGCGGAGATGAGGAGGAACTTCATGGAATTCGAGTATATGCAGATGCTGGCGAAAAAGGACGCGAGAGAGGCCGGATGGAAAGAAGGACATAAAGAAGGATTCGACCAGGGCCGTGAAGAGGGCCGTGCAGAAGGCCGTGCAGAAGGCGAGAAGAAGGGCCGCGAAGAAGGTGAGAAGAAAGGCCGTAATGAGGAGCGGCTGGATAACTATGGATCTCTGGTGCGGGATGGCATCCTTTCTCTTCCGGATGCAGTGAGGCGGTCAGGTCTTAGTGAAGGCGAGATCCGTACATGGATCCGACAGAACAGCGCTTCCTGATCCCTGTTCAGGAGAAAATGAGAGGCGGATGTAAGGGAGCGGAGTTTCACTCCGCTCCTTTGTATTTCAGATACAGGAGCGTGATGTCGTCGAACTGAAGTGCCTTCCGGCAGAAGTCCCTGACGGAGGCATTGACAAGCGCAGGGAGCTCTTCGACAGATGCCTCGCTGTGGTCATTCAGAACCTGCAGGAGGCGGGATGTACCGAACGGTTCGTTCTGTTCATTGACGGCCTCCGGGCAGCCGTCTGTGTAGAGGAAGAGACCGCTCCCTTTTTCCAGAAGGAGCCGGTACTGCTTCCTGGAGTAGGAGAGTCCATCCAGAGTGGCGATGGGCATGCTGTGCGCATCCTTAAGAATCGAGAAGGTGCCGTCCGGACTCCGGAGAATGGGATATTCGTGTCCGGCGTTGGCGGCAATGAGTTCTCCGGTGGAGATGGTGAGAATGCCGAGCCAGACGGTGACGAACATTTCCATGGAGTTGTTCTCACAGAGCCGCTCATTGACGAATTCCAGAATTTCCGCGGGGGTCCCGCCGGCGAGCGTGCGGTCCTTGATGAGTGTTTTCGCAATGACCATGAAGAGCGCCGCGGGAACACCTTTTCCGGAAACATCTGCCATGACGAGGGCGAGATGGTCGTCATCGATCAGGTAGAAGTCGTAGAAGTCGCCGCCGACCTCCCTGGCCGGCTTCATGCAGGCGAAGAGATCGAATTCTCTGCGTTCCGGGAAGGGCGGGAAAATCGTGGGGAGCATGGAGGTCTGGATGCTGTGCGCGATGTGAAGCTCCGAGGCGATGCGTTCCCGGTCTGTCGTGACACGGACGAGATCCTCCCGGGAGGTTTCGATGCGCTCCTCCATGTTCAGGACGGATTCCGCAAGTCCGCCCATTTCATTCCGGATTTTCAGGACGGCGTCGAGGCAGCCGGGTTTCACGGTAGACTCGCGGGCGAAGCGGTCTGCCTCCCTGGAGATCCGGTGAATCGGCAGGACCAGGGACCAGCGCAGCATGACCGCGGCGCCGACGGTGGAGACCAGGACGATGAGGATGGTGATCCAGGCAATTTTGCCGAACATGGCCCGCGCGGGATCCATGAGCTCGCTCATGATTTTCTGCACGCAGAGAACGCCGACGGTCTGTCCGGCGCTGCTGCGGATGGGGAGCGTGACCGTGATGTGCTGGCCCGAGCCGGAATCCGTCTGCCTGCGGACGACAGAGGCGTATTCGCCCTCTTCATAGGCGCGGCGGTAGGCGCGGATGTAGTCGGGGCTGGTGGTCTTCTGCCGGTACCCGGGCTCGAAGACAGAGAAGCGGTCCTGGAGAGAAGAGTTGACAGCGTCGAAGACATAGGTGATTTCGGAATAATCCTCATTCGGAATCAGGACATAGAGGAAGGTGCAGTTCTCGGTATCTGCGAGGGTCTGGAGCGTGTCACAGGTCTTCTGATATTCTTCCTGCAGGGAGGTGTCCTTTCCGGCGTCCGCCTGAAGATAATCCTGCAGATGATCGCCGTTGATGAAGGAGACGGCGGTCAGCCCCGTCTGGCGGGAGTGTTCAACAAACTGATCGGTCATGGCACGCAGGTATTCGCGGCAGCCGATGACGGCGCTGAGGGTGCCGAGGGCGATCAGGACAATGGCGAGATTGATGACGACGCGGACGGTCAGGCGGTGACGCCTGGGGTTCAGATTCCGGATCGGATGCGTAATGCGACAGGAGCCGGAAGCATTTTTCTCCTGTCGGGACGGTGATGTTAAATGCAAAGAGAACATGAATGCTCCCTCCATGAATCGAAATGATGCGATGGACTGCGGGCGCTCCCGCGGATGGAGCCGTATTTTTGAAAAAGGCCTGCACCGGGAACGCCCTGGAAGACGGTAACACAGCTATCATACCCCGAAAATACTGGTAAATCCATGAGAGAATGAGGGAAGTCCCGGCGTTGTCGGGAAAAGAGAAAACAAGTATACTGTTCTCTGTTCAGCACATCCCGCAGGGCAAATTCGAGAGGGAACGGCTGAACCAGTAAGAGTAGGCGAGTGGGCAGCTTGCGAGACCACTCGCTCTGCCATGCGGGATGCGGTCAGGGCCCGAGGGGCCTCTGGCCGGGGGCATCGAGGATTTGCGGAGAAAAGGTAATATTTATTTATGAAGCAAAAGGACACCCTGGTGCGGGAGAGGGAGTATCCGGATCTTCCACAGAAGCCGCAGCAGGAAGACATACATAAGACGTTTGAGAGCAGGATTCCGGAGTTTTTCGCGGATGAGCTGACGAACCGTGAGCTGGAGGATTTTCTGGATCACTACGACACCTGCGGAATGTGCCGGGACGAGCTGTCGATCCAGTATCTGATTCATGCGGGACTGCCGCGTCTGGAGACCGGCGAGGCCTTCAATCTTCAGAAGGAGCTGGGGGCATACGTGCGGCTCCAGCGGGGACGGCTCGAGCGAAGGGAGCGGCGGGTGAAGCTGACGGCGCTGTACGAGGTGTTCACGCTGGCTGCCTTTGCGGCGGCGGTCACGGCATGTTATGTGCTGGGGATTGTGTGAGGCCGCCGGCATTTTCGTGTGTAGTGGATAGGAGGCTTTTGTGGAGAAATTAGTCCTGATTGACGGGCACAGTATTCTGAACCGGGCATTTTATGGGATGCCGGATCTGACGAACAGCGCGGGGCTTCACACCGGCGCGGTTTACGGGTTTCTCAAGATTTTGTTCAAAATTCTGGACGAGGAGAGGCCGGAATATCTGACGGTGGCATTTGACGTGCACGCGCCGACCTTCCGGCATGAGGCCTTTGCGGACTACAAGGGGACGCGGCACGCGATGCCGGACGAGCTGCGCGAGCAGGTTCCCCTGATGAAGAAGGTGCTGGCGGCCATGGGCATCGCAACGTGCGAGGAGGCGGGCCTTGAGGCGGACGACATTCTCGGCACGCTGGCGAAGAAGGCGCAGGCAGATGGCATGGAGGTTTCGCTGGTTTCCGGGGACCAGGACCTTCTGCAGATTGCGGATGAGCACATTCAGATCCGCATCCCGAAGACGAAGAAGGGCCAGACTGTCATTGAGAATTATTACGCGAAGGATGTCGAGGACACGCTGCAGGTAACGCCCCTGGAGTTTATTCAGGTGAAGGCGCTGCAGGGTGATACCTCCGACAACATTCCGGGTGTTCCGAAGGTGGGACCGAAGACGGCGACGGACCTCATTGTTCGTTACCATTCCGTGGACGGCGTCTATGAGCATCTGGACGAGATCACGAAAAAAGGCCTGCACGACACGCTGGAGCAGAATGAGGACAAGGCAAGGCTTTCCCTGTTCCTCGCCGCGATTAAGACGGATGCGGACGTCTGCCTGGACAGGGACAAGGCCAGAATCGGGAATTTCTACACGCCGGAGGCGTTCCGGCTGTACACGGAGCTGGGCTTCAAGAACCTCCTTTCGCGGTTTTCCATGGAATCGGTGGCTGCGGCGGGGAGGCAGGAAAACGGCGCCGGGGCAGAAGGTACGGAGGCAGGAGAAGGGAAGGAGCATGCCGTCCTGACGATTGCGGAGACCGCAAGGGCCGAAGAACTTTTTCGTGAGCTTTCCGGAGAAGACGGGAAAGAGAACTCCGGCAGCCGGATAAAGGGAGTCATTCCCTGGGTCGGAATCTATCCTGTGTATGACAGGAAGGGCGAAGAGAAGCTTCTTCTCGGCCTTTCGGTTTCCGGAGACGGAAGAACCTGGTTCCTGCAGGCCTCCCATGAGGAGAAGGCTGCGCAGGAGGAGAACCTTCAGGAGGCCGATGGACAGCTTACGTTTAGTTTCGGAAACGTCCCGGAGGAGGTCAGCCGGAAGCAAGGGAAGGAGAAGACCGGAGCAATAGCAGCGGAATGTCTGACCGCAGGCCTTGGCAGACTTCGGCAGGCAGCACGGAAGGGCCGGATCTGGCTTGCCGTCTTCGATCTGAAGTCCCAGCTTTCGTTCTGGGGAATTGAAGAGACGGAATTTAACGACGGCATTCATCTGGAAGGGATTTTTGATGTCCTTCTGGGGGCGTACCTCTGCAATCCGCTGAAGAATGATTATGAACCGGAGGATGTCGCCTCGGAGTATCTGGGCGAGACGATCCCAGGAAGGAGGCAGTTCCTCGAGAAGAGCTCCTTTGCGGACAAGCTGGCGGAGGATCAGGAAGCGGCAGCAGATGAGCTGACTGCCTCGAAGGCGCAGAACATGGCGCTGCCGGAGGGTGGTGCTCTGACATCCGGAAAGGAAGCGGAGAGGGGCAGCACGGTCGCGGATTTTGCAGGGCACATTTCGGATACGCTCGCAAGAGAGGCGGAGGCGGTGCGAGGCCGCCTTCAGGAGGAGGGCATGCTGGAGCTCTATGAGACGGTCGAGCTCCCTCTTACCTATATTCTGTATGACATGCAGAGGATCGGCATCCGTGTGGTTCCGGAGAAGCTCGCAGCCTATGGAAATCAGCTGGTGGACCGGATTCATGAGCTCGAGGCTTCGATTCATGAGAAGGCAGGGCATGCGTTCAACATCGCGAGTCCGAAGCAGCTGGGGCAGGTTCTTTTCGGAGAGCTGGGGCTTCCGGGCGGCAAGAAGACCAAGAGCGGGTTTTCTACGGCGGCGGACGTTCTGGACAAGCTGGCACCGGATTATCCGATTGTCGGGGAGATTCTGGAGTACCGCGCCTTAACAAAGCTCAAGTCCACGTATGCGGACGGGCTGCAGGCCTTTATCGCAGGGGATTCCCGGATTCACACGACCTTTCATCAGACCATCACGGCAACCGGGCGCATCAGCTCCACGGATCCGAATCTTCAGAACATCCCGATGCGGACGGAGCTGGGAAGAGCCATCCGGAAGGTATTCATTCCACGGGACGGGTCCTGCTTCACCGACGCGGATTATTCGCAGATTGAGCTGAGAATCCTTGCGTCGCTCTCCGGCGATGAGGCATTGATCGAGGCGTACCGCGAGAACCGGGACATTCACCGCACCACAGCCTCCCGCGTGTTCCACACGCCCTTTGACGAGGTGTCGGACCTGCAGAGAAGGAACGCGAAGGCGGTCAATTTCGGTATCGTGTATGGAATCAGCTCGTTCGGTCTGTCACAGAACCTCTCGATCTCCAGGAGCGAGGCGAAGGAATACATCGATGAGTACTTCCGGATGTTCCCCGGCATCAAGATCTTCCTTGACCGGGAGGTTGAGGAGGCGAAGGAGAAGGGATATTCGGTCACGATGTTCGGAAGACGGCGCCCGATTCCGGAGCTGAAGAGCTCGAACTTCATGCAGCGCCAGTTCGGCGAGCGCGTTGCCATGAATGCGCCGATTCAGGGAACCGGCGCGGACATCATGAAGATCGCGATGATCCGCGTGTGGGAGGAGCTGCACCGGCAGCGCCTTTCCTCACGACTGATCCTGCAGATTCACGACGAGCTTCTGATCGAGACGGCAGAGGGCGAGGAGGAGAAGGTGGCGAGAATTCTCCGGGACGGCATGATGGGAGCCGCACAGCTTCTGGTCCCGCTGGAGATTGACTGCCACACGGGTACCGACTGGTATGAGGCTAAATAGCGCACTCAGACGCACCTGATGGTGCGTCCTCCTGCTTGGAGCAGCACACTTTGTGTGCCTGCTCCCGCATCGGAGAAACCGCCTTCGCGGATTTCTCCAATGCGATGTATGAAGCTGCGGAAAGGTTGCAGAGTTTATGAAAATAATAGGTGTGACGGGCGGAGTCGGCTCCGGCAAAACGGAGCTGCTCCACTATATTGAGAAGAACTACCGCTGCCGGATTCTTCTCTCGGACGAGGCTTCGCATGAGGTGATGCGAAGGGGCGGGCGGATTTACGGATCTCTCGTGAGCCTTTTGGAGCAGTATCCTGCGGGAGCTTCGGACAATGCATCCGGAGCAGGCAACATCTGTGGAGAGGGAGGAAAAGGCACCCTTCTGCAGGAGAACGGTGAGATCGACCGCAGGGAAATGGCGGCGCGGATCTTTGCGCACAGAGAGCTCCGCGAAAGGGTCAACGCGCTGATTCATCCTGCAGTGAAGGAGTATATTCTGGAGCGGATCCGGGAGGAGCAGGAGAGGGCGGCGCAGAAAGCGGCGGACGCCGTGGATTATTTTTTCCTGGAGGCGGCGCTTCTGATCGAGTGCGGTTATCGCTCTTACGTGGATGAAATGTGGTATATTTACTGTGACCTTGCGGTCCGGAGGAAACGCCTTCGTGAGAGCCGCGGCTATTCGGATGAGAAAATCGACGGGATTCTCTCGTCGCAGCTTACGGAGGAGGAGTTCCGGGCAGGCTCGGATGTCGTGATCGACAACTCCGGAAGCCTCGAGAATGCGTACCGGCAGATCCGGGAAGCGCTGGGAACAGGAAAGTAAAGACATATTATGAGATTTCAGACATTCGCGAGCGGATCGAGCGGCAACTGCAGCTATATCGGCTCGGACACAACGCACCTTCTGTTCGATGTCGGCATCAGCCGGAAGAGAACGCAGGAGGCATTGAACCGGATCGGTCTGGATTTTCCGGACATCGACGGTATTTTTATTACGCATGAGCACGCGGATCATATCCAGGGACTGGCCATGATCCTGAAGAAATACGACATCCCGGTCTACGCGACGGAAGGAACGATTGAAGCGATTCTCCGGCTGGAGAAATACCACGATTTTGCAAGAGACCGTTTCATCCCCGTGAAGGCGGACGAGAAGACCACCGTGAAGGACATCACGGTGAATCCGATGACGATCTCCCATGATGCGGCGGATCCGGTGGGCTACCGGGTTCTCTACGGCGGGCAGAAGATTTCGATCTGCACGGACCTTGGCTGCTATACGGATTACACGAAGGCGTGCCTTCGGGATTCGGACGTGCTCCTTCTGGAGGCCAATCACGATGTCAATATGCTGCAGGTGGGGCCGTACCCGTACCCCTTGAAGCAGCGGATCCTCTCGGACCGCGGACATTTGTCCAATGTGGCAAGCGGAGAGCTTCTGGACAGTGTGCTGAATCCGCATATGAAGGCGATTTTCCTGGGGCATCTCTCCAAGGAGAATAATTATCCGGAGCTTGCCTTTGAGACCGTCCGCCTGGAGATCAATGCGGCGGACGATGAGTACGAGGCGGATGAGCTGCCCATCCGGGTGGCACCGCGCAGGGAAGCGTCAGGCATGGTGGAGCTGTAGAAAGGCACACGCAGGGGAAATTCCGGACCCTATACAGAATCCGGATACAGATTTTCCGCGGGCGAGAGAAACGAACAGAATCAGAGCTTGGAAGAATAAAATCAACGAAGAGCAGAAAGGTGGACATTATGGAGAAAAGAGCGATCATCACAGTCGTCGGCAAGGACACGGTCGGCATCATTGCCAGAGTATGCAGCTTCCTGGCGGATCACAAGATCAACATTCTTGATATTTCCCAGACCATCGTGCAGGGCTATTTCAACATGATGATGATTGTGGATATTGCGAAGCTGGAAATCCCCTTCGGAGATATGGCGGACGAGCTGGCAGCGATCGGCCGCGACAGCCTGGGCGTACAGATCAAGTGCCAGAAGGAAGAAATTTTCGATTCCATGCATCGCATTTGACAGCAGGCAGCGGCCGGGGAACAGATGGAGGTAAGCTATGATCAATATCCGTGAAGTGGAAGAGACGAATGCGATGATCGAGAAGGAGAATCTGGATGTCCGCACGATCACGATGGGCATCAGCCTTCTGGACTGCATCAGCTCGGATCTTCCGACTCTGAAGAAGAACATTTACGAGAAAATTTACACGCTGGCCAAGGATCTGGTGCAGACCGGCGAGGAAATTTCCAGGGATTTCGGAATTCCGATTGTGAACAAGCGGATTTCCGTCACCCCGATTGCTCTTGTGGGCGGGGCCGCGTGCCACAGCACGCAGGATTTTGCCGAGGTGGCGAAAACGCTGGATGAGGTGGCGCAGAAGGTCGGCGTCAACTTCCTCGGCGGCTACAGTGCACTGGTTTCCAAGGGGATGACGAAGGCGGACGAGCTTCTCATCCGTTCCATTCCGCAGGCCTTGAAGGAGACGCAGGTGGTCTGCTCCTCCGTTAACCTCGGCTCGACGAAAACCGGCATCGACATGGACGCAGTGCGGCTCATGGGCTCCATCGTCAAGGAGACGGCGGAGGAGACGAAGGATCTTCCGGTGAATGGCTGCGCGAAGCTTGTGGTCTTCTGCAATGCACCGGATGACAATCCGTTCATGGCGGGCGCCTTCCACGGCGTGACGGAGGCGGATGCGGTCCTGAATGTCGGCGTCTCCGGCCCCGGTGTTGTCAAGAAGGCACTGGAATCCTGCCACGGCGCGGATTTCGAGACACTCTCCGAGACGATCAAGAAGACCGCCTTCAAGGTCACCCGCGTGGGACAGCTCGTTGCGAAGGAGGCTTCCGCAAGACTAGGCATTCCGTTTGGCATCATCGACCTGTCACTGGCTCCGACTCCGGCAATCGGCGATTCGGTTGCGGATATTCTCTGCGAGATGGGCCTGGAGAAGGCGGGAGCGCCCGGAACGACAGCGGCGCTTGCTATGCTCAACGATCAGGTGAAGAAGGGCGGCCTCATGGCGTCCAGCTATGTGGGCGGTCTTTCCGGTGCGTTCATTCCGGTTTCGGAGGACCAGGGAATGATTGACGCGGCCAAGGCAGGAGCTCTTACTCTGGAGAAGCTGGAGGCAATGACCTGCGTCTGCTCAGTGGGCCTTGATATGATCGCTATTCCCGGCGATACGAAGGACACTACGATTGCCGGCATCATCGCAGATGAAATGGCTCTCGGCATGGTCAACCAGAAGACAACGGCCTGCCGCCTGATCCCGGTTCCCGGAAAAGGCGTCGGCGATGAGGTGGAGTTCGGCGGACTTCTCGGCCACGCACCGATCATGCCGGTGAACACCTTCGGCTGTGATGAATTCGTAAACCGCAAGGGAAGGATTCCTGCACCGGTCCACAGCTTTAAGAATTAAGTGAAATTATGAGTTTCTTTTCTGAAAATTCTGCATTAGTATAAAAGAGCCTGGCTCATTCCAGGACGGTTTTTCCGGAATCCGGTTTCGGGATGAGAGACGGAGCACTGTGTGCGGGCAGAAATGGAGGGGGTATGGATACGAAAAAGTACGATGTGGCAGCACTCGGCGAGCTGCTGGTGGATTTTACCGCGGGACCGGTCAGTTCCCAGGGGAATCCGACCTTTGAGGCCAATCCGGGCGGAGCACCCTGCAACGTGCTGTCGATGCTGCAGAAGCTTGGACATCCGACGGCCTTCATCGGCAAGGTCGGAAGGGATGCCTTCGGCGAGATGCTGAAGGAGAAGGCAGGAGCACAGGGAATCGACATGAGCGGCCTGTCGATGGACGCAAATGTGCACACGACGCTGGCGTTCGTTCAGAAGCTTGCAAACGGCGACCGTGATTTTTCCTTCTATCGCAAGCCCGGTGCGGATGTCATGCTGCGTCCGGAGGACGTGCGGGCGCACCGCGAGCTCATCGAACAGGCGAAAATCTTTCATTTCGGCTCGCTTTCCATGACTGACGAGCTGGTGGACCGCGCGACGAAGGAAGCCCTGACGATCGCAAAGGACAACGGTGTCACCGTTTCCTTTGATCCGAACTATCGCCCGCCGCTCTGGAATTCCGAGGACGAGGCGAGAGAGAAGATGGTCTTCGGCATGCAGAACACAGATATTATGAAGATTTCAGACAACGAAATCGTGTTCCTGACCGGCGAGGAGAACCTGGACAAGGGCGTCCGTATGCTGATCGACCGCTACGAGATTCCGCTTGTTTTCGCAACGCTGGGACCGGATGGAAGCCGCGCCTACTACAGGGGTGAGCGCGTGGACTGCCCCGGCTTCAAGAATCCGAACACGATCGAGACGACAGGAGCGGGCGACACGTTCTGCGCCTGCGGCCTTCACTTCGTTCTGAAGTATGGTCTGAAGGAGCTGAATATTTTCCGTCTGCGCGAGCTTCTGACCTTCGCCAATGCGGCGGCTTCGCTCGTGACCACGCGCCGCGGCGCTCTGGCCGTCATGCCGACGGAAGAGGAAGTGATGGAGTATATCCGCAGCTATCAGTAAGAGACGGGAAGCGAATTGAGAGGCGGCAGGATATTTTCCTGTTGCTTTCCGTCCTTTCTTTGGTATAATAAAACGCATGTACGGAGTATCTGAAGCTTCTGCATGCGGTTTGCGGTATTAGTTCATCGGTAGAATGCGACCTTCCCAAGGTTGAGAGGTGGGTTCGATTCCCATATACCGCTTATTATTTTCATCGGCTTTCACTGAGATTCAGTGAGAGCCGTTTTTTGCTGTATTTTCAGCGTTTTCCGAACATTGGTATGCGTTGGCATGGTTCATGGTGAACCGAATAATCACAAAACACATTGCGGATAAAAAATATCAGTGCTAACATGATTGTATCCGGGCGGGGACTGCGTCTTCCTCCGGACCTTATCTTCTTTCTGTAATCCAAAGCGCGCCGGGTCTTTGCCGGACCGGAATCTCCCATTCCGGCACTCCCAATCCGGTGTTACGGATTCGGCGCCGCAGCGGATTATAAGATTGTGCTACAATATCCCCATGATTTCATTGATGGATACAACTTCATTTATGGCCGTTCATGGTGCGGCAGCTCGCATTCCGGTAAGTCACATGTCAGAGATTGGAAATCTTTTTGTGAAGGCCTTTTCTTTTCTTGCGGAGAGCTTGCACTCGGGTCTTCTTGGCATCGGTGCGGGAATCGGCGTGCTTATAGTGCTCGTCCTGTTTTTCCCTGCGCTGTGGTTTTCCTGGAGAATGGCCAAAAGGCACGGGGAGGGAAAGCGGGCAGGACGCATACGAAAAGCCGTACTGTCGGTATTCCTTGTATTTCCTCCAACGCTCTGTGGGCTTCTTCTGCTTCTTGGCTTCGGGCCGGACGGCATTACCGGAAGAGAACTGATTCACGAAATCGGCTGGCAGGGAGCTTATCCCTGGCTGGGCGCGCTCCTTGCCGGGATTCTTGCGGCAGTGCCTGTTCTTCGGCTGTCGTTCCAGCGCGGACTGGAGCAGACGGATCCGCAGAGCCTTCTTGTCGCGAGAACTCTGGGAATTCGTAAGACTGCGGCATTCTGGAGAATTGCAATGCCGGGAGCCCGCAGGGGTGTGGCCGCAGGGCTTTTTTTCGGAGCGGCAAGGGCAGCAGGGGAGTACGGTGCCTGCGCGCTGATGGCAGAATCCTGCCTGCGGAAGGCGGGAGCAGCGGGGATCTCGGGAGAATGGACGCTTTCTGCGCTGAGCGGGAGCGGAATTCTGGCGGCCTGGATTTGGGATCTTGGCTGCCTTGCGGCGGGAGCCGTCCTTTGTGCGCTTGTCGGTGCAGTTTTTTGCCGCAGGAAAAGAAGAACGCGTGTGAAATAAAGAGCTCCTGACGGAGAAATTTCCGGCGGATCCCGGCGGGCAGTATCAGGGGATCCCGGGGAGAGACGGCCCGCAGTGAGCCTGCAGGCACAGGATAAGGCGATGAGCTTAGAGGTACATATTCGGAAAAAAGAACAGAACCGGACGCTGGATGTGAATTTCAAGGCGGAAAAGGGAATTCTGTCCATACTGGGGGAAACGGGAAGCGGGAAGACAGAGCTTCTTTCCTGTCTTGCAGGACTGCAGACGCCGGATGAGGGAAGCATTGTGCTGAACGGAAGTTGGCTTTACGATTCCCTTCAGAAAATCTGTCTTCCGCCGGCGCAGCGGAAAACTGGCTTTCTTCCGGAAAGCTATGCGCTTTTTCCGGAGATGACCGTGGAAGAGAACATCCGTCTGGTTCTTGGCACAGCAGAAAATCCTCCGGGACGCGCGGACGGGAAGAAGGAGGGAAGGAGGGAAAGAAAGCTCCTTGCTGCGATGAGGACAACGGAGCTCCTGAAGGAGTACGGGCTGGACGGCCTCGGCGGCTGTTACCCGGACGAGCTCTCCCGGGCGCAGCGGCTGATGGCTGCCATGGCGAGGATGATGGCGGCAGAGCCGGAGCTTGTTCTTCTCGACAATCCCTTCGCAGGGCTGGATCCGTATCTTCGGGCAGAGCTTCTGCAGAGGATCCGTGAAAAGCTTACGTCGGAGAAAGGCGTGACCTGCGTGTTTGCGACCGCAGACCGGGATGAGGCCTATGCCATGGGCGGAAGTATTGTATCCATGGAAAACGGTGCCTGCACAGGAGAGAAAAAACGGGATCTTTTCTTCCACGCACCCGAAACGGTCGGAGCGGCCCTTCTTTCCGGCTGCCACAACATTGCAAAGGCGGAGCGGCTGGATGACTTTCATGCGCTGGTTCCGGCATGGGGCGCGGTCCTTGTTTTTCCCGGGGAAAAGAGAATTCCGCAGGCAGGTGAAGCGGTTTCGCCGCAGGAGGCACACGGCTGGGAAGAGCTTTCCGGAGATTTTGCCTTTGTTGGAATCCGGGAAGAGGATTTCTGCCTGAGGATCCCGGAGGGAAGGAAAGCAGCGGATTTCCGGCGCTTTCCTGTCCTGGTGCAGCGGGTGGAGGAGGACCTGCAGAGCTGGAGAATCTGGTTCGCAACAGGGCGTGAGGCAAGGCGGCTGGAGCTTTCCGGGAAAGCCTCGGGATCTGGGAGCTCATCCTCGGAACCAAACGCCGGAACGGAGGCCGAAAGAGAGGCGGCAACGGGGAACTTAGAGGGAAAAGACAAAAAAAACGGAGAATCGTCAGATAAAGCGGACAAAGAGGGAAGGAGAAGCTCGGAAGAACCCGCGAAAAGTCTTCTTTTATGGAAGGTTTCCAAACGGGAAATTTCGAGGGAGGAGATCTGGAGAATCCGGAGACTCTACATTGAAAATCGTCAAATTATGCGCCTTACTGCTCCAAAACGCGGATAAAACCGTTCTTTTTTCACTTGTCTGAAATTTGCGCCTGAGATATGATGAAGGCGTTGGAGAGGGCGCAGCATCCGGCGCGCTTTCCGGCGAAGAAAGGACATCCCGGAGGAATCTGATGACCGGGATGATCGGGATACTGTTATCATTACTATTTATAAGGAGACTGAACATGAGTGATACCAATCTCACGACTGCTGTCTGCGAGGAAAAGGGACCGATCACCGATGAGCTTCTCACCAAGATGAATGCTTATTGGCGTGCGGCGAATTACCTTTCCGCCTGCCAGCTGTACCTTCTGGACAACCCGCTTCTCAAGAAGCCGCTGACCATGGAGATGGTGAAGAAGAAAATTGTCGGCCACTGGGGAACGGTTCCGGGACAGAACTTTGTTTTCGTTCATCTGAACCGCGTCATCAAGAGATATGATCTGGATCTGATCCTTCTCTCCGGCCCCGGACACGGCGGAAACTTCTATATTGCAAATGATTACCTCGATGGTTCCTACAGCGAGATTTATCCGAACATCTCCGAGGATGAGGCAGGACTGCAGAAGCTTTTCAAGCAGTTCTCTTTCCCGGGCGGCGTTCCGTCTCACTGCGCGCCTGAGACTCCCGGCTCCATCAACGAGGGCGGCGAGCTCGGATATTCCATCGCACACGCATTCGGCGCGGTATTCGACAATCCGGATCTGATCGCGGCAGTTACCGTTGGTGACGGCGAGGCGGAGACTGGCCCTCTGGCTACCTCCTGGCAGAGCAACAAGTTCCTGAATCCTGTGAGCGACGGTGCGGTTCTTCCGATCCTGCACCTGAACGGATACAAGATTGCGAACCCGACCATCTTCGCGCGCATGTCTCACGAAGAGATGGTGGACTTCTTCCACGGCTGTGGCTGGGAGCCGTACTTCGTAGAGGGCGATGATCCGATGACCATGCACCGCAAGATGGCGGAGACCATGGACGAGGTCATCGAGAAGATCAAGGCGATCCAGAAGAACGCAAGAGAGAACAATGACACGACCCGTCCGGTATGGCCGATGATCGTGCTGCGCACTCCCAAGGGATGGACCGGCCCGAAGGTTGTCGATGGCAACCGTATCGAGGGCAACTTCCTGGCACACCAGGTTCCGATCATGATGGACAAGCCGGAGCATCTGCAGATGCTCTCCGACTGGCTGCACAGCTACAAGCCGGAAGAGCTGTTCACCGAGGACGGCAAGCTGATTCCGGAGCTGAAGGCTCTGGCACCGGTCGGCAACGCACGTATCGGCGCGAACCCGCACGGCAACGGCGGCAAGCTTCTTCGCGACCTGCGCATGCCTGATTTCCGCGATTATGCATTCGATATCGGAGAGGAGCACGGCAGCAGGGAAGGTCAGGATATGACCGAGCTGGGCAAGTTCATCCGCGATATCTTCAAGCTGAACGATGAATCGAAGAACTTCCGTATTTTCGGACCCGACGAGACCAACTCCAACCGTCTGAATGCGGTCTTCGATGTACAGAACAGAGACTGGAACTCCGAGCATCTGGATACCGATGATCATCTGGATCCTTACGGACGCGTCATGGATTCCATGCTGTCCGAGCATATGTGCGAGGGCTGGCTGGAGGGCTATCTTCTGACCGGACGTCACGGCTTCTTCGCAACCTATGAGTCCTTCGCGAGAATCATTGATTCCATGGCTGCACAGCACGCGAAGTGGCTGAAGGTCTGCAATCAGCTGCCGTGGCGCGAGCAGATTGCATCCCTGAACCTGATCATGTGCTCGACCGTATGGCAGCAGGATCACAACGGATTCACACATCAGGATCCTGGCTTCATGGATCACATGGCCAACAAGAAGGCAGACGTTGTCCGCATTTATCTGCCGCCGGATACCAACTGCCTGCTGTCCACCATGGATCACTGCCTGCGTTCCAAGAACTATGTGAACGTCATCGTTGCATCGAAGCATCCTCGTCCGCAGTGGCTGTCCATGCCGGAAGCTGTCAAGCACTGCACACAGGGCATCGGCATCTGGGAGTGGGCTTCCAATGACCAGGGCCAGGAGCCGGATATTGTCTTCGCATGCGCAGGCGAGACTCCTACGCTGGAGGCACTGGCTGCTGTCAGCATCCTGAACAAGGAGCTGCCGGATCTGAAGATCCGTTTCATCAACGTAGTCGACCTGTTCAAGCTGCAGCCTGCCAATGAGCACCCGCACGGCCTGACGGACGAAGAGTACGATATGCTGTTCACCAAGGACAAGCCGGTTATCTTCAACTTCCATGGATATGCAGGACTCATCCATGAGCTGACCTACCGCCGTCACAACAACCGTCTGATTCACGTTCGCGGATATAAGGAGGAGGGCACCATCACCACTCCGTTCGACGTGCGTGTACAGAACGATGTGGATCGTTTCCATCTGGTACAGACTGCTCTGCAGAATCTGCCTCAGCTGGGCAACAAGGGCGCTTATCTGTATCAGAAGATGAGCAACAAGCTTGTTGAGCACAAGCAGTACATCCACGAGTACGGCCAGGATCTTCCGGAGGTTGCAAACTGGAAGTGGGAAGACCGGTAATCGGTTTT
>ERZ808246.1551-NODE-1551-length-16441-cov-2.749115_pt1 | contig 16441 bp, 12 predicted proteins | sample MGYA00521083_ERZ808246 | MGnify/ENA primary metagenome ERZ808246 (study PRJEB31516, sample SAMN03275577) | gut metagenome | biome: mammalia-associated habitat; material: feces | host: Papio cynocephalus | place: Kenya | collected 2012-07-07 ...
GCTTTTCATGGTCAGACGGAAAATACCGATAGTGCCGCCACCGGCCAGTTCCAGTGCGCGCTGGGCAATGAAGGCTTTGCGGGTCTGGTTGCTGTTGACGATGGCCCGGATCAGGTCTTCGGGTATGGTGCCGTAGTTGGCAAGCAGCTGTTTGGTATCCTTGGGCAGGCAGTAGCCGCCATAGCCAAAGCTGGGATTGTTGTAGTAGTTGCCGATGCGCGGATCCAGACAGACGCCTTCGATGATCTGACGGGCGTTCAGGCCCTGACTTTCGGCATAGGTGTCCAGCTCGTTGAAGTAGGCCACCCGCAAAGCCAGATAACTGTTGGCAAACAATTTGACGGCCTCAGCTTCGGTAGAGCCCATGAACAGCGTGGGAATGTCCTTTTTCAGTGCGCCCTGCTGCAGAAGAGCGGCAAAGGTGTGTGCGGCTTTTTGCAGAGCAGGGTCCTGCGGGTCGGCACCGATGAGGATCCGGCTGGGGTACAGGTTGTCGTAGAGCGCTTTGCCCTCGCGCAGGAACTCCGGGCTGAACAGAATGTTCGGGTAGCCGGTTTTTCGCCGGATTTCAGCCGTATAACCTACCGGAATGGTGGAACGGATAACGATGCAGGCGGTGCGGTTGACCTGCAGTATCTGGCGGAGGACCTGTTCCACTGCCGAAGTATCAAAGCAGTGCAGGTCGCTGTTGTAATTGGTCGGTGCGGCCACCACGACAAAATCGGCGTCCCGGTAGGCTGCTGCGGCATCCAGCGTAGCGGTCAGGTCCAGCTCTTTTTCGGCCAGATACTGCGAGATGCAGGCATCCTGCAGGGGAGAGCGGTGCTGGTTGATGCAGGCCACCTTCTCCGGCAGAATATCTACTGCATAAATTTTGTGGTGCTGCGCCAGGAGTACGGCCATGGACAGACCGACATAGCCGGTGCCCGCAATGGCGATGGTGTAGCGTTTCACGGTGCAAAACTCCCTTTCTGAAACAGGTATTTCGTGCATTCATCATAACACAACCCGGGGCATCTGTCCATTGACAATGCGCTCCGGGAATAACAGGATGCGGTGCAGCGGCATGGCGGCTGCACTGCACAGGAAGGATGAAAAAAGATGAGGCTGTTCTCCTACTTATCCGTGGCAGTACTGCTGTTCAGCGGTGCATTGCTCACCGCGTATTCACCGGATCTTTTGTCCATGGTGATCGTTGGATTCATGTGCATGATCGCCCTGGCAGGATGCATCTATGGCCTGCTGCCCACCATTTCGCTGACGGGCGGCCTGCTCAACGGGCAGAAGAGCATCCGCAAGGCTTCCGGCACGGAGGGTACTTCGGCCTGGATCGCGGCGCTGCAGATCGAGCGGTTCTTCCAGCAGAAAACGCTGGACAAGCTGTTTGGCGAATACCGCGAGAAGGTGCAGCACCAGCGGGAGACCGGTCAGATCGTGAGCGATATTGACGAGGTGCTCAATGAGGATGTGCTGGCGCTGTACACCTGGAAGGGCGTCATTGCACAGATCCCCGGCACGCTGACCGGTCTTGGCATTCTTGGCACCTTTGTGGGCCTGCTGCTGGGCCTGCGGAACATCAGCTTTGTTACGGTGGAGGCTGCGCTGGGCAGCGTGCAGGCCATTCTGGCCGGTATTGATACGGCGTTCTATACTTCCATCGCAGGCGTGATCCTGTCCATCCTGTTCAACATCCTCAACAATGTGCTGCGCAACATCATGAACCGGGAAACCGGCCTGTTTCTGGAAAACTTCCACAAGAACGTGATCCCCACCACGGACGAACAGGCGCGCTACAGCAGCCGCCGCGAAGTGCGGCAGATCCTGGAGCTGCTGGACCGCCTGCCCCGCAGCACCGGCACCGGCGCACTGACCGGTGAGGTGATGAACGGTGCAGGCAGCAACGAGCGCGTGCTGATGCCGCAGATCCTGGAAGGTCTGCGCAAGAACGAATTTACCTTCTATCTGCAGCCGCGCTATGAATTGAATACCCGAAAAGTGATCGGAGCCGAAGCGCTGGTGCGCTGGAACCATCCGGTCCTGGGCGTGATCTCACCTTCCGTGTTTATCCCGGTGCTGGAAAGCAACGGCTACATCACCAAGCTGGATCAGTATATCTGGGAGGAAGTGTGCAAGACCATCCGGGCCTGGATCGATGCGGGCATCCGGCCCATGCCCATTGCGGTCAATGTGACCAAGACGGATGTTATGGCCATTGATGTGGCGGAGTTCTTCTCCGGAATGCTGAAAAAATACCGCATCCCGCCAAAATATCTGGATATCGATATTGCAAAATCCGCCTATCTGGAAACGCATGGTGCGCTGAGCGATACCACCAACCGGCTGCAGCAGCTGGGCTTCCGGGTGATCCTGGATGGCTTTGACGGCAATTATATGGAGCTGAACGCCCTGGGTGAGATCGGCACCGATCTGCTGAAGCTGAACCTGCGCGATCCGGCCATAGAGAATAAGACGAATGCGCTGCCGGCAGTATTTGCACAGGCACGCACCCTGCGGCTGAACCTGCTGGCCGAGGGCATTGAGAGCGCCGAACAGCTGAACGTGCTGCGCAAGGCAGGCTGCACCGAAGGGCAGGGCTATTTCTTCTCCCGGCCGCTGTCGGTGGATGAATTTGCAAAGATCCTGAAAGTGGGGCGTGCCGGATGAACAGGAAAAAACGCAGACAAGACCCGGACGGCGAATATAATTTCTGGCAGCCTGCAACGGATATGATGAGCGGCCTGGTGTTTGTGCTGATTTTGATCATTGCACTGCTGGGCCTGTATCTGCTGAGCGATTATACCGGGTATGAGGAGGCACCGTCCTCCAGCGAGGCGGCTTCCTCCAGTCAGGAGGATACGGATGACGGCCACGGCAGCTGGTACCACGATGAGGACCACGGTACCGGGGACGGAAACGGCGATGGCAGAGGGGATGGTCAGTATGACCAGCAGATCATCCAGACCGGCGGTGGCGGCGGCTCCGGCGAGGATGGCATCAAGACGGCTGTATTCGTGGAGCTGATCGATGACGAAACGGAGCGGCGCATCCCGGAAGCGGGCGTGCGCTTTGCGCTGTACCGCACCGACAATACGCACCAGCAGACCGGCAGCCTGCAGACACTGAACACCTATTATCCGGAAAAGATCAACTACCGGGAATTTGAAACCACCGAGGAAGGCACCTTCTATCTGCCGGAAAAGATCTGGCAGGGCAGCTACTACTTCCATGAGCTGAGCGAGCCGGAGGGCTATGATGCTGCGGACGACACTTATTATGATGTAGAGCGCATGTACGACTGGCCGGACCCCTATGTGGTGCAGATCCGGGTGAGCCCCTGCAAGAACATCATCCGGCTGCAGATGAACGATGCCGATACACAACAGCCGGTGGGCGGCGGCACCTTCCGGGTGATCGCGGCCGAGGATATTACGACCAAGGATGGGACTGTGCGCTATACCCAGGGCCAGCAGGTGGATACCATCACCTGTGATGAAAACGGCTATGGGGAGAGCAAGGAACTGTATCTGGGCAACTATACCGTGCAGCAGCAGACAGCGCCGGACTATTACACCACCATGCAGGAGGATCTGGATGTCACGGTGGAAAAGAAGAACGGCCAGGACCCGGAACTGCATGAGATCGATGCCGAAAAGACCACGATCACGCTGCATGTGACGGACGAGCTGAATGCCTCTGCACTGGAGGGCGCAGCCTTTGCCGTGACCAACGAGAGCACCGGCATGACCCAGAATGTGACCACCGATGCGGCAGGCAATGTGCAGCTGACGGATCTTGACAAGAGCACGACCTACCACATCCGCCAGCAGCAGGCACCGGAACACTACCGCACGGACGATACGGACTACACCGTGACCGTGGCAGCGGATGGCCGGATCGATGGTGCAGCCGGCACCACGCTGGACATCACGAACCGGATGCTGCGGGTGTCCATCCATGCGGTGGACATGGTGCTGCGCAGCGATACCGAAAATGTGACGCTCTCGCTGTACAACGAGCAGGATCAGCTGATCCAGACCTGGACCGCAAACGGCGGCGGCCAGCAGTTCAACGACCTGACCGAGGGCAGCTATTACGTTGTGCGCGGGGACGGAACGGACGCTGAAAATGCCAGAAAGTACAGTTTTACGGTGGAAGATACCGCACGGCAGCAGACCTGGAACATCCCGGTGTTCACGCTGCGCAGCGCGGTGGCACTGGTGATCCTGGCAGTGATCGCAGCAGCGGTGATCTGGCTGCTGGTGTTCCTGGTGCGGCTGCTGGCACGCAGGCGCCGTGCGCGCAAGGAAACCGGGGCAGCAGCGCAGAACCCGGAAGAAAACGACACCGACAAGACCTGAAAAGGGGTGAGAAAGCATGAATGATGTCCAGGTCCGGGTGGGCGATCTGCTGTATGCGGCCCTCAAGCGTTGGAAAATGATCCTGGCGCTGGGCCTGCTGGGCTTTGCCTGCGGATTTGCGCTGAGCGGAATCTCCTACCTGCAGGGCAACTACACCAGCTATGAGATCAGCTGTTCCATCGCCATCACCTCGCAGTCAGAAACGGGTGCGTTTACGGGCAATTCCAGCTACCTCAGCCCCAACGATTTTTATCTGGCACAGGATATGGTGGATGCCAGCATCTATGTGCTGAAGAGCAACCGCGTGCTGCAGACCGCCATTGATGCGGCGGGGCTTGTGTCGGTATCGCCCAAAGATGTTTCCCGCAATCTGGATGTGAGCCGCTACAACGAAACGCAGGTTCTGGAACTGACCCTGAACTGGAACAATGCGGATGCCGGTGTGCGCCTGATGAACGCCATTCTGGACGCCTGTAAGGAGGTGCTGCCGGAAACGCTGATGGTGGGCTCGGTAGCGGTGATCGATGCACCGGAGGCGAAGTACCTGATGGGCGGCGGCGGATACTCGGCGCTGTGGCTGATCTTTGGTGTGCTGGGCCTGCTGGCCGGTGTGGGCATGGCCGTGCTGGAAGTGATCCTGCGGCCTACGCTGCTGAACCTGAAAGATGTGGAAACAGTGCTGGGGCTGGAAACGCTGTGCAGCATCCCCAAAAACGATGAATATTTCCAGAAGAATGCCCGCCTGCTGAGTGAAAAACACACGGCAAATGCCGATGCGGTGCAGAACTTTGCCTCGGCGGCATATATCCTGACCAACCGGTTTGGCACCAAGGAAAAGCAGCACCGCTTCTATGTGACCTCGGCGGAGGACGGCGAGGGCAAGAGTACGGTGGCCGCGAACCTGGCACTGCAGCTTTCCGATATGGAAAAGCGCACACTGCTGCTGGACCTGAACACCCGCGCGCCCAGTCTGGGCAGCCTGTTCCTGCAGACGGTAGACTACAGCCGTACCCTGAATGCACTGTACAAGGGCGAAACCGAGGAGCGGGAGGCGATCATTTCGCTGACCGGACATCTGGACCTGCTGCCCATGGTGCTGGAACGCAATGCGGTGCCGCTGGACGGCACCCTGTTCGAGCTGATGGAAAAGGTGATGGAACCTTACGAATATGTGGTGATCGATGCATCTTCGGTGGGGCGCTCCTCGGATGTGCTGCGGCTGAACCAGCTGGCACAGAACGTGCTGTTTGTGGTGCGCTACGATGCCACGCCGCTGCCCGCCGTGCAGGACGCCATTGAAAAACTGGACAAATCCGGCGTGCGCGTGCTGGGCTGCGTTGTAAACGAAACACAGTCGTTGGGGACCTTCCGGTTCCACACCGGGCACGCGGAAGCCCCGGCCGAGACCGAAAAGCCTGCGGCAGAAGGGCAGGATGCTCCGCTGCCGGAAGACCTGTTTGCTCCGGCGCCAGAAAAGGCCGCGCCGGACTGGATGCTGGTTGATGAGAACCGCAGTGTGCTGGATGAACTGACCGATGACCTGCAACGCAGCAGCGGCGGGTTGAGCGATGACGAAGCCATGTGGGAACTGCTGCGCATGGGCAGGGACGGCAGCTGGAAGCAGAAAGATGAAAAGGAGGCGGGCGAGGATGGAACAGATACAAAGCAGCAGCCCGTCCCGGAATTGGAACCCGACCCGGAACCGGCCACGACAGCTGAACCGCCTGCAGCCCCGCCGCAGCCCGCAGGAAAAACAGGCCCCGCAGCAGGATCCGGAACCGGATCTGCCCCGGAATCTGAACCAGAATCCGAATCGGAACCTAAACCAGAACCAGAATTTGAATCGGAATCCAAACCAGAGTTCGGACGGCGCGGCAAAGCAGGTCACACGGCGGACACTGCCCACGCAGCCCGGGAGCACACCGCCCCCAAACGCGGCCTCTTCGGCCGCCCGAAACCGAAGCATTGAGCGCCGGGAAAAACTGATCGACACGGTAGTGGTAGGCATCCTGCTGGTCTGCATGGGATTCCCCGGGCAGTACACCCGCCTGCTGGGCGGGGCCAGCAGCACACTGCTGGAATACGGCACTTTTGGTCTGGAACTGATCCTGATGCTGTCTTCCAGCGGGAACGATGGCCTGCTGAGCCTGAAACTGCTGGACATCAGGCCGCGCTATACGACCATTTACTGGATGGCGGCCGTGTTTTTTGCGGACTCCATGTTTGTGACCCGTTACCCTTCGGAACAGCTCATCTCCTGCATCCGGTTCACGGTGACCATCCTGTTTGCGCTGTGGATGGCAGGCCGCTACGATGGGGAAAAGCTCCTGCAGCTCATCTGTACGGCGCAGGCTGTATTTGTGGCATTGACGCTGGTGTACTGTGTGCTGTTCCCGGGAACGATCTTTTCCCACGAACAGGGCGAGCACGATTTTATCGGCTTTATGCGCACCAAAAACAATGCGGCGGCCGAGCTTTCGATCTGTATGCTGCTGCAGCTGGCGCGGTTCAAACTGCAGCGGATCAGGCGGGAGGTGCCCCGGCGCAGAGAACTGCTGCTGTTTGTGGTGCAGTGCATGATGCTGGTCCTGTGCAATGCAAAGGGCGCGCTGTTCTGCGCGGCCCTCCCGGCGGTATATCTGCTGTTTATAGAGGGGCGGCACGGCCCGGAGCGGCGGCTGCCGCTGGGGCTGATCTATGTGATCGGCAGCGTGGGGTTCCTGATCACGGCGCTGACCGTTCTGCCGCTGCTGGAGCCGCTGCTCAATGCCATTGGCAAAGATGCCACCCTGACCGGACGCACCCCGCTGTGGCGGCAGATCATTCAGGTCATGACGAATACCAACACCTTTACCGGGTATGGCTTTGGCATGTTCTGGCGCGACCGGCAGGCGGTGGCACTGCTGCACACGGCGTTCCGGCGCAACTCCTTTATGGGCAGCATGACCACCGGCGCACACAACGTGCTGCTGGAGTTCTGGCTCAATGTAGGTCTGTTTGGCATTACATCGTATTTTATTGCAATTCTGGTATCGTTCCGGCAGATGTACAAACTGGAACGATCCAATTATATTTTCTGCGCAATGTACCTGCTCTGGTTCATGATCCTGGGCTGGACCGAGCGGTCCATGTCCACCTATGAATACCAAATGCTGTTTCTGTTCCTGGCAATGGGTGTGGCCAGCAACAAACCGCAGCCTGTGAGCCGGCGCAAAGCAAGATTGGAGAAGGAATCTACATGAATACACACAGCGGAATACAACTGGTTCTCATTGGAGTGTTTTTGCTCGGCGGGTTTGCGGCCGTTCTGGCATTGCTGCTGCGCCGCAACCGCAACCCCCGCGCCGTGCCCGTACTGGTGGCTGTGGTGGCTTTTTTGTTCCTCTGCCTGGGCGGCATGGTGCTGGTACTGGTGCAGACGATGCAGAATAGCGCCATGGTGCTGTTTGCGCTGCTCATGCTCACGGCAGTGGCGGTGTGCTGCGGGCTGATGTGGTTCCTGCTGCGCCATGCGCGGCAGCTGAACAAAGGAGTACTGGCTCTGCTGGGAACCTACCTGTTGGCGGTGCTGTTCATCACGCTGCTGTCCCGGCAGGGGCAGCACAACACCTCGGTGGTGCTGGAACTGGAGCTGTTTCAGGCGCTGCAGACGCGGGATGCCGCGGTGCTGCGGCATATCCTGGAAAACGCGGCCCTGTTTGTGCCGCTGGGCATTCTGCTGCCCATGGTACACCGCAGCCTGCGCTCCGGCTGGTGGGCCCTGCTGGGCGGCGCAGCTGTTTCGACCATGATCGAGACCACACAGCTGATGCTGGCAATGGGACAGTGTGACATAAACGATATTCTGGCCAACACCCTGGGAGCCGTGGTGGGCTACGGGCTGTTCCGGCTGTTTGGCAGGAGGATGGAATGAAGATCCTGATGGTGGAACAGTTTCTGCCCGGCAGTGTGTACACGCTGGAGCTGTGTCGGGCCTTGCGCGCGCTGGAGAACATTACGATCTTCTGCCGCAGAGGTGCGGCCCGGCCGCTGGAGGGCGTGCAGTGGAAAGATGAGCTATATGCCGGCGGCAGCGGCAGAGCAGAAGCTGTTCTGCGCTATGGCGGCGGGCTGCTGGCGCTGGCGCGTGAGATCCGCACCGGCGGCTATGATATCGTGCATGTGCAGGGCTTTAAGGATGCGCAGTACGAGATCCCGCTTTACTGCCGGATGAAGCGGCACTGCGGGCTGCTGGTGCACACGGTACACAATCTGCTGCCCCACGAGGCAACATCCCGGGACCGTGCCCTGTACGGGGACTTTTACCGCGCCTGTGATCTGCTGGTGGTACACAACCTCTACTGCCGTCAGCTGCTGCTGGACGAGTATCATCTGCCGCCGGAAAAGATCTGTGTGACGCCTCACGGCAGCTATACCCAGATCCACGCGCAGGCGCACCGGCCCCACACCGGCAGGACCGAGTTCTTGCAGTTCGGGGTCCTGCGCCGATACAAGGGCGTGGACATTCTGCTGCAGGCGCTGGCCTGCATGACGCAGACCCAGCGCAGCCGGGTGCATGTGACCATTGCAGGGCAGCAGTTCCCCAAACTGGATGCTACGGATTATGCAGCGCTGATCCGGAAAAACGGGCTGGAGGACTGCGTAGATCTGCAGCTGGGCCATGTGCCGGACGAAGCGCTGGATGCACTGTACCGGGATACGGACTTCTGCCTGTTCCCGTACCGCGAAATCTACGGCAGTGGCGCTTTGCTGATGGCCTACAGCTATGGCAAGCCGGTGCTGGCCAGCAGCATTCCGGCATTTGAAGAGGAAACGGATGCTGGCCGCACCGGCCTGCTGTTCCCGCCCGAGGACCCGGAGGCGCTGAAAGATGCCATGCTCCGGGCAGTGGACTGGACGGAAGAAACCTACACCGGCACGCAGGCACACATCCGGCAGCTGGTGCAGGAAAAATACAACTGGAAGCATTCGGCAGAATGCCTGGCGGAGGGATACCGGAACGCATGGCAACAAAAACAGAAGCAAAGCAGCCGCAGTATGTGATTTTGCTGAATATGTTCTGGTCACTGCTGTCGCTGTGCATCAACTATCTGATGAATTTTCTCATCACGCCGTATGTGACCAACAACATCGGCGTGGAGGCCTATGGCTTTGTGGCGCTGGCCAACACCTTTGTGAGCTATGTGGACATTCTGGCCGTGGGGCTGAACGCTTTTGCCGGGCGGTTCATTGCCATGGCATATTACCAGCACGAGCCGGAAAAGGCCAACCGCTATTTTTCTTCCACGGTTCTGGCAGACCTGATCCTCTCCGGCATCCTGCTGGCAGGCGGCACGGCGGCCATTGTGCGGCTGGACCGGCTGCTGCAGATCCCGCAGGCACTGACGGCAGATGTGAAGCTGCTGTTTTTCATCGTGCTGGTGCGGTATCTGCTCACACTGCTGCGCACAGCCTTTGATACGGCGGCCTTTATTGCAGAGCGCATCGACCTGGCGGAAAAGCTGCAGAGTGCAGCCTATCTGCTGCAGGCGGGGCTGCTGCTGGCAATGTGCCTGTGCCTGCAGCCCCATGTGTGGTATGTGGGGCTGGCCTCGGCAGCGGGGGCATTGTTTCTGCTGGCGGGCAACCTGCGGTTGTGCGGGAAGCTGACCCCGGAACTGCGGTTCCATGCAAAGGATTTTTCGCCCCGGGCGGTGTGGGAAGTGCTTTCCACCGGAAGCTGGACCGCGCTGAACAACCTGGGCAATCTGCTGAACAGCGGCCTGGATCTGTTGATCACCAACCTGATGTTGAACGCTACAGCCATGGGGCAGATCTCGGTGGCAAAAAATCTGGAAAGCATCGTTTATGCCATGGTGCTGAAGATCAGCACGGCGTTCCGACCACGGTGCCTGCGGTTGTACGCGGAAAACAGGATCGATGAGCTGGCTGCACTGTTCAAAACGGCCATGCGGTGCACCGGAGGCTTTTGCAATCTGGTGGTGCTGGGCTTTTGGGTATGCGGTTCCGATTTTATGACTCTGTGGCTGCCCGGGCAGGACACGGAATTTTTGTTCCGTGCCGGGCTGATCGTGCTGCTGAGCGATATTTCCACGGGAGCGGTACACCCGCTGTATTATGTTTATACGCTGACCAAAAAGCTGCGCCTGCCCTGCTGCATCACCATCCTGATGGGGGCAGCCAACGTGATCTCCATGTATGTTCTGCTGCGGTATACCACACTGGGAGCATACGCGGTGATCCTGACCACGCTGGTGATCAGTCTGGTGCACTTTGTGGATGCGCCGCTGTATGCAGCCTACTGTCTGCAGCTGCCGTGGCACACCTTTTACCCGATGCTGGCACGCAATGCGTTCTCACTGGCGGCGGGGTTTGCGGCAGCCGGACTGCTGCGCCGGGTGCTGCCGCAGGCAGGCAGCTGGGCGGTGCTGGCGGGCAAAGGGCTGATCACGCTGGCCGTGCTGGCGGCGGTGCTGGCTATGATCCTGCTGCCATGGCGGGACTGGAAGCGGCTGGTGCGCCGGGAGCGGAAAACAAACGATAAGGGCTGAACGAATGATGGAAAAAGTACGGTTGCTGAATACCCATGTCAATAACCTGACACTGGACGAAGCAGTGGAATTTCTGCTGCAGAAGGTGCGGGCACATACCCCGGCCTATGTGGTGGAAGTGAACGTGGATGTTATGGTGAAGATGGAGCAGGACGTGCAGCTGCGGCAGATCGCAGACAAAGCAGATCTGACGCTGGTGGACGGCCAGCCGCTGGTGTGGATCGCCCGCTGGTATGGCCGCCCGCTGAAGGCAAAGATCTCCGGCTCGGATCTGGTGCCTGCCCTGCTGCAGAAAGCTGCAGGGCAGGGCTGCTCGGTGTTCGTGCTGGGCGGCAAAGCAGATGCAGCCCGCAAGGCTGCCGAAAACCTGCGCAGGGATTATCCGGGGCTCCGGATCGCAGGGGCGCTTTCGCCCAGCATGGGGTTTGAGCGTAGGCCGGAAGAGCTGGAAGCCATCCGGACAATGCTGCAGGCGGCAAAACCGGACATCCTGCTGGCCTGCTTCGGCTGCCCCAAACAGGAAAAATGGGTCAGCGCCCATTACCGGGACTGCGCTGCCGGGGTGACATTGTGCGCCGGTGCCACGGTGGATTTTCTGGCCGGAAATGTGCGGCGTGCGCCCAGGGTGTTCAGCGAGAACGGGCTGGAATGGTTTTACCGGTTTTTGAAGGAGCCGCGGCGTTTGTTCCGCCGCTACTTTGTGGACGATATGCAGATCTTCCGCCTGGCGTGGAAGTACCGGAAGGAGCAGCTATGAAGATAGGCATCCTGTGTACGATGATCAACGGCTTTGGCCGCCGGGGCTACTACAACAGCCAGGAGGTGGGCCTGGGCCGCGCTCTGGCGGCGATGGGCCACGAGGTGACCATCTATAAGGGCATCGACCCGGCCGAAAAAGAGGAAAAAATGCAGCCGGCCCCGGGGTTGACAGTGTGGTACCTGCCCATGCGGCATCTGGGCGCCCACGGCTGGATGCCCGTTGCTGCGCTGGACCCGGAAACCAGAGCGCTGTTCTGCTTTGGCGACCAGCAGATCTTTCTGTCGCATATCTACCGCTGGTGCAGGCGGCATGGAGCGGTATTCGTGCCATACATTGGCACGGCGCACAGCCTGGGCACCGGGCTCAAGGGCCGGGTGATGAACGCGCTGTTTGCCGCGGGCACTCTGCGCATCTATCGGAAAAATCCGGTGCTGGCCAAGACCAGTGCTGCCAAAGCAGAGCTGGAAGCGCTGGGCGTGCGGGACATCACGGTGGCACCGGTGGGACTGGACACGGCCGTGCTGAAACAGGATTTCCGCACAGTGGACCGGGATGCACTGCGCCGGGAACACGGTTATACCCCGGAGGATGTGGTGCTGTGCAATGTATCGCGCCTTTCACCGGAAAAACGCCCGCTGGAACTGGTGGACCTGTTCCTGAAGATCCGGGGCAGAAAGCCGTTCAAGCTGATCATTGTGGGCAACGGTGCGCTGGAAGATGCTTTGAAGGAAAAAATCCGTGCCAATGGTCTGGAACAGGAAGTGACCCTGTACGAGAATGTGCCCTACCCGGACATGTGGAAAATTTACTGCATGTCGGATTACTATGTAAACATGAATAAGGGCGAAATTTTTGGCATGGCCATCATGGAGGCGGTATATTACTGTACCTCGGTGGCAGCGTACTGGGCCATCGGGCCTTCGGTGACCCTGAAAGGCATGAAGGGCCATGCTCTGTGCAGGGACGATGATGCCATTGCGCAGTGGCTGCTGGCACCCTATCCGGCCAGGGAGGACCTGGAAGAAAGCGCCGAGAAAATCGCCCGGGATTTTTCCTGGCGGCGCTGCGCCGGAGCGTTTCTGGAGATCGTGGAGAAAAATGTGAAATGAGGAATGCCGCATGATCATTACCAAAACACCATTCCGTATGTCCTTTTTTGGCGGCGGCACCGACATGGAAGCGTTTTTCCGCCAATACGGCGGGGCGGTACTGTCCACCACCTTTGACAAATACTGCTATGTGAATGTCCGGCATCTGCCGCCGTTCTTTGCCTACAGCACCGAGCTTTCCTACGCAAAGACCGAGCGGGTGACGGATGTGGAGCAGATCGAGCACCCGGCCATCCGCAATGCGATGAAGATGCTGGATATGCACCACATCCGCCTGACCTACGAAGCGGACCTGCCGGCGCGGTCCGGTCTGGGAACCTCCAGCTCCTTTGCGGTGGGCATGCTCCATGCCTTTCATGCGTTGAAGGGGCAGTATGCGGGAAAGCGGCAGCTGGCGGATGAGGCCATCCGGCTGGAGCGGGTGCTCTGTGCCGAGGCCGGCGGCTGGCAGGATCAGATCGCAGCGGCCTTTGGCGGCTTCAACCGCATTGATTTTGATGCGGACGGCTATCAGGTGCATCCGGTACTGCTGGCTCCGGCACGCAAACACCGGCTGAACAGCAATCTGATGATGTTTTTTACCGGGTTTACCCGGATGTCCTCCGAGATCCAGCAGATCAACAATGCCGGCAGCGGGGCCGACAGGACTGCCCGCCTGCGGGAAATGCTGACGCTGGTGGACGAGGCAGAAGCAGTGCTGACTGACCCGCAGGCCGACCTGGACGAGTTTGGCCGGATGCTGGACCACACCTGGCGGCTCAAGCGCGGCACCGGTGCAGCGGTATCCACAAACAGCATTGATGCGCTGTATGCAAAGGGCATGGCAGCGGGTGCACTGGGCGGCAAACTGCTGGGCGCGGGCGGCGGTGGATTTCTGGTGTTTTACGTGCAGCCGGAGCGGCAGGCAGCCGTGCGCAGGGCCCTGCAGGAACTGCTGTACATCCCCATCCGGTTTGAGAACGGCGGCACACAGGTAGTATACTATGCCCCCGAGGAAGAGGAAGCGGTATGAAAGCAGTGATCATGGCGGGCGGACGCGGTACCCGCATTGCCGCGCTGGCCCGGGATATCCCCAAGCCGATGCTGCCCGTTGCGGGCAGACCGGTGCTGGAATGGGAACTGGATTCCCTGCGGGAACAGGGTGTGACCGAGGTACTGCTGACGGTGGGGTACCTGGCCCCGGCGATCCGGGCCTATTTCGGGGACGGCAGCGGCTGTTCCCCCAAGACCGGAAAGCCCTTTGGGGTGCGGATCACTTACTATGTGGAAAACGAACCGCTGGGCAATGCCGGAGCACTGTACCGCATCCGGGACTGGCTGGACGGGGATTTTCTGCTGCTGAACGGGGATGTGATGTTTGATGTGGATCTGCAGCGGTTTGCTGCCTACCACAGAGCTCACGGCGGGCTGGCCACTCTGTTGACCCACCCCAATGGCCACCCGTATGACAGCGGGCTGATTGTGGCGGACGGGCAGCAGCGGGTGACCCGGTGGCTGACCAGAGAAGAGCCCCGCCCGCTGTATTATCACAACCGGGTGAACGCCGGGGTGCATATCCTGAGCCCGAAACTGCTGGCGGGGGAGATCCCGGCCGGAAAAGTGGACCTGGACCGGCAGATCCTCAAACCTCTGGCCGGCACCGGGCAGCTGGTGTGTTACGACAGCCCCGAATACGTCAGGGATATGGGCACGCCGGAGCGCTATGCCGCTGTGTGCGAGGATGTGCAGACGGGCCGTGCGGCTGCCCGCAGCCTGCGCAGACCGCAGAAAGCCGTGTTCCTGGACCGGGACGGGACCATCAACCGCTATGTGGGCTTTTTGAAAATCGAGGACTTTGAACTGCTGCCCGGTGTGGCACAGGCCATCCGCACCCTGAATGAGCAGGGCTGGCTGGCCATTGTGGTGACGAACCAGCCGGTGATCGCCCGTGGCGAGGTGACCGAGGCAGAACTGGATGCGATCCACTGCAAGATGGAGACCCTGCTGGGGCAGCAGGGGGCCTGGCTGGATGCCGTTTACTACTGCCCGCACCATCCGGACAAAGGCTTTGCCGGGGAACGCCCGGAACTGAAGATCGAGTGCAGCTGCCGCAAGCCCAGACCCGGCATGCTGCTGGCAGCGGCAGAGCGGTTCCATATCGACCTGGCACAGTCCTGGATGGTGGGAGATGGAAAGAACGACATTCTGGCCGGGAAGAATGCAGGCTGCAGGACGGCACTGCTCTGCACGCAGGAAGGGCAGGACTATGGGCAGGATTGCACGGCAGCTTCTCTGCTGGAGTTTACAGACAGGATGATACGATGATGGAAAAACAGAAAAAACGAAACACTGCCGGGGCATCCGCCCAGCTGGACCTGCTGATCCGGCGGTATCCGGTATTGGCCGGGCAGAAGGAGAGCATCCGCCGCGCATACCGGATCATCGCAGACGGCTATGAACAGGGCGGCAAACTGCTGATCGCAGGCAACGGCGGCTCGGCGGCGGATGCAGAGCACATTGTGGGTGAGCTGATGAAAGGCTTTAAAAAGCCGCGCAGGCTGGATGATGCCCTGATCGCCCGGCTGCTGACGGAGAGCCCGGCGCTTGGCCCTGATCTGGCAGAACATCTGCAGCAGGCGCTGCCGGCCATTGCGCTGGACGGCCACCCGGCGCTTTCCACCGCCTACCTGAATGACTGCGCTCCGCTGCTGTGCTTTGCTCAGCAGGTGAACGGCTACGGCAAGGCAGGCGATGTGCTGCTGGCGATCTCCACCAGCGGTAAGAGCAGGAACATTCTGTATGCGGCGGTGACGGCCCGTGCCAAAGGAATGAAGGTGGTCAGCTTGACCGGTGCAGCAGACAGCCCGCTGCTGCCGCTGTGCGATGAGAACATCCGGGTGCCGCTGCAGGAAACCTATCAGATCCAGGAGCTGCACCTGCCCATTTATCACTGCCTGTGCCTGATGCTGGAAGAACACTTTTTTGGAAGCAGGACGGAAGTTTGACAAAAACAGGGCAACGTATACAAAATGCGGCTTGCTTTTCACGCAAATTTTGCTATACTTGGATCAGAATGTCATACTATTTGGAATGGAGCGTGAAGTTATGCGCATTTATGATCTGATCGCCAAAAAGCGCGATGGCGGCACCCACACCCGCCCCGAACTGGAAGCCATTGTGAACGGCTATGTGAGCGGTGAAGTGGCCGACTACCAGATGGCAGCCTGGATGATGGCCGTGTATCTGCGCGGCATGACCGATGCCGAAACCGCAGAGCTGACCGATGTAATGGCACACAGCGGCGTGATGGTGGATCTTTCCCCCATCCCGGGTATCAAGGTGGACAAGCATTCCACCGGCGGCGTGGGCGACAAGACCACGCTGGTCATTGCGCCCATTGTGGCGGCTTGCGGTGTAAAGATTGCCAAGATGAGCGGCCGGGGTCTGGGCCACACCGGCGGCACCATTGATAAGATGGAGAGCGTGCCCGGCACCCGGACGGCCCTGACGCAGGAAGAGTTTTTTGCACAGGTCAACAAAATCGGCCTGTCGGTCATCGGCCAGAGCGAGGGCATTGCCGTGGCGGACAAAAAGATGTACGCGCTGCGGGATGTGACGGCTACCGTCAGCTGCATTCCGCTCATCGCGTCCAGCATCATGTCCAAGAAGCTGGCCTCCGGCTCG
>ERZ808246.1552-NODE-1552-length-16429-cov-3.509894_pt1 | contig 16429 bp, 32 predicted proteins | sample MGYA00521083_ERZ808246 | MGnify/ENA primary metagenome ERZ808246 (study PRJEB31516, sample SAMN03275577) | gut metagenome | biome: mammalia-associated habitat; material: feces | host: Papio cynocephalus | place: Kenya | collected 2012-07-07 ...
CATCCTGCGCTTGATACCAATAGAACGGAAATCGAAGAACTTATTAAACAAAAGATAAAGGAAGGAGTTAAACACTTATGATAGACTATAAACCTACGTTGAAATAGGAACTAGAAAAAGCTGGCGTTCCTGTTTATTATGAGTTATTTGTAGACAGTTCTACTAAAACTCCTTGCATTACCTATATAGAAAACAATAATTCTTCTTATTTAGAAGGAGATAACTTATTTTATAGCAATCTTTCCTATAATATTAAAATATGGGGAAATGATTTAGCTACACTCGTTCCAATAGCAAATAAGATAAATGATATAATGCGCGCACAAGGCTTTAAACGCATTTCTTATAATGAATTATCATTTAATGGATAGATTGAACTTATATTGATTTATGATGCTGTTGGATGGGAACGAAATTAATTTAAAAGGAGATTTTAAATATGGCTGGTTTATTAACAAAAGGTATTACCTTATCTTATAAGAAAACTGGAAGCACCTATACCGAAATCGCTGATCTTTAGGAATGTCCTGAACTTGGCGGAACTGCTGAAAATGTTGAAGTAACCACTTTAGCAGACGGCAATAAGAAGTATATCAAAGGCATTAAGGATTTTGGCGAATTAGCATTTAAATTCTTATATGACAATAGCGGTGCTGAATCTAATTACCGTGTTGTTCGTGGCTTAGAAGAAGCTGGTAATATTGTTGATTGGAAAGTTACCTTCCCTGACAATACCTCTTTTGCCTTCTCCGGCGAAGTTACTACAGCTATTGATAGTGCAGCAGTAAATGCTGCTTTAACCTTTACGGCTACTATTACCCTTAACAGTGATATTACCGTAACCGATCCTGTGGGTTGATTTTTATAAGGGGTTTGTTAATAGCAAACCCCTTATTTTTTATATATTGAAATTAAAGGAGATTGATTATATGTTATATACAACTATTACTATTGATGGTGTTGATTATAAAGCAAGACTTAACGCAAAGGCTTGTGTTGATTTAGAGAAGAAATTAGGCACTAACCCCTTAAATGTATTTTCAAAGATTGCCGCCGATGGTTCTATTCCTGAACTTGGTGTAATGATTACAATTCTGTAGGCAGCACTTAATACCCTTCAACACGATATTACAATGGATAAGGCTTATGCGCTTTATGACAAGTTCGTTGATGAAGGTAATACTTTAATGGATTTAGTTCCTATTCTGTTGGATGTATTTAAAGTAAGCGGATTCTTTAAAGAAGAAAGCGCAGAGGATAACGAAAAAAACTAACAGATGAGCGTGTTAAAACACCTGACACGCTCGAAGAACTATTTCAACAACTCCTTCCCATTGCTTTAGATTGTGGAATTAATCTGTTTGACTTTTGGGAAATGACGATAGACGAAATTTTACTTGTAATTAAGTCATTCCAAAAGAGAGAAGAAACGAAAGCCAAAGAAATATTAGCAACGAATTATAATAGCGCTTATATGATTGCTTCTTTTGTTGGTGCTATGTTAGGCGGTAAGAAGATACCTTCTATTAATGAACTATATCCTAATCAGTTCCCGAAAGAAGAAGTTCCAATAGAGGAAGATAAATCATGGATGATTTATAAAGAGTAGATGCTAGATTTTGCGGCAGCACATAATAAGAACAGACAGAGGAAGGTGAATAAAATTGACGATTGAAGAACTGAAAGTTATTATTACTGCGGAAACCGCAGGATTAAATAAGTAGGTTAAGAGTGTTCAGAATCAGTTAAAATCATTAGAAAAATCAACAGAGAAATCCTGTTCTAAAATAAATAATTCCTTCAAGAACTTATTCAAAGGCATTAGCCTTGCCGTTATCATTCGTTCCTTGGTGAAGGTAAGTAAATAGGCTATACAGATGGCTTCTGATTTAGAAGAAGTGTAGAATGTCGTAGATGTATCATTCGGTGATATGTCTGATGAAGTTGAAAAGTTCGCTAATTCAGCCGTTCAAAATTTCGGTATGAGCGCATTAACGGCGAAACGAATGGCTTCAACCTTTATGTCTATGGCTAATGGTATGGGGTTAGCCGCAAAAGACGGAAAGAATATGTCTTTACAACTTACCGCCTTGGCTGGTGATATGGCTTCTTTCTATAACGTAGAGTAGGATGTAGCGCAAACCGCACTTAATTCTATATTCACAGGTGAAACAGAAAGCCTAAAGAAGTTCGGTATTGTCCTGACAGAAGCAAACCTTAATGCTTTTGCCTTATCAAGAGGTATCACAAAATCCTATAATGCTATGTCGCAGGCTGAGAAGGTAGCTTTACGTTATCAGTATGTTTTAAAGGCTACGGCGAACGCACAAGGAGACTTTGCTAGAACTTCCGGTAGCTGGGCAAATCAGGTTCGTATATTAAAGGAACAATGGAGTTAGCTGCTAGGCATACTCGGCAAAGGCTTGATTGCTATTCTTACGCCACTTATTCAAGCGCTTAATAAGCTATTGTCTTATTTGATTGCTATTGGAAATGCCATTGCTTCTTTATTTGGTGGTAAGAAAATCACAGGAGTATCAAAGGGATTAGATAGCGCAGCCGGTGGCGCTGGTAGCTTAGATGATAATTTAGGCAGCGCAGGCGATAAGCTGGATGAGGATAATAAGAAAGCGGAGAAATTAGCTAAAACACTTGCTTCTTTTGACGAACTGGATATTCTGACTTCAAAGGATGAAGATATAGATAGCGGTGGTAGTTCTGGCGGTGATACAGGCAGTGGCGGTGGTGGATTTGAAATTCCTGATTACAATACCGACGAATTGCCGTCAAAGACAGACGAAATGCTTGAAAAGCTGAAAACAGCGCTTGAGAAGTTCAAACCAATTCTTGATGCTTTTATTGAAGGATTTAATTTTGAAAGAGTTAAGGAACGATTTAAAGAGTTCGTTGACAACACAAGCAATAACCTGAAAGAATTCTTTAACAATTTAGATACATCAAGATATATACCGGCGCTTGAAGGTATGTTTGGTTCATTAGGCAGTTTATTAGGATAGCTAACATATGATACTATAGATAGCATAGATAAGGTATTTAATGGAACGTTTGATGCATTTGAGCCAGCTTTAAAAGAATTCATTGAAAACACTTTACCCAACTGGATAGAAGTAGTTGATGAGACATTATAGACATTAGAAGTTATTGAAGTTTAGATAAAACTACTGTTTGATGATGTATGGGAAGATATTGAACCATTCCTTGATACCTTCGGTTAGATAGCTACAGAGATTTAGGAAAAATTAAATGAATTCTGGGAAGAATACGGAAAACAATTATTTGAGAAAATAAGAGAGACAATTTAGAATACAGGCGAAACAATTCGTAATATATGGGAAACTATTATTTCACCAATACTTGATAACGTTAATGAAAAGTTAGGCGAATTGTGGGAAGAACATATTTCTCCATTTATAGATAAGCTCCTTGAGTTCTTAAATGAGCTATGGAATGATTTAATGGATTTATGGAATGAAGTATTACTTCCAATAGTAGATTGGTTAGTTGATACATTTGGACCCGCCATAGCTGAATCATTTAATAACTTCTGGAACATAATTTCAGAAGTATTAGGAAACGTATTTGATATACTTGGCGATTTGCTTGATACACTTAAAGGCGTTATTGAGTTTATCACAGGCGTATTCACAGGCGATTGGGATAAAGCTTGGAACGGTATTAAGGATATTCTTAAAGGCGTATGGGATTTAATGGTTGATATTGTGAAAGCACCTGTTAATTTAATTATTGGTATTATCAATGGAATGATTTAGGGTATTGTTGGCGGTATCAACTTAGTTGTTCGCGCTATTAATTCCATTAGCGTTGATATCCCTGATTGGGTGCCACTTGTCGGCGGTAAGCATATCGGCTTTAACTTATCCGAAGTAACAGCGCCTTAGATTCCTACACTTGCTAAAGGTGGCGTTCTTACTTCACCTACTTTAGCTATGGTTGGTGAATATGCTGGTGCTTCTAGTAACCCTGAGATTGTAACACCACAAAGTATCTTGAAAGAAACTATTGACGCAAGCAATGGTGAAGTTGTTTCCGCTTTATACCAGATGGCGCAGTTAGTGATAGCAGCTATCAATGATGTTGATATGAATGTTTCCATTGGGGATGATGTTATAGCACAATCCGCCAAGAGAGGAAACGACGAATATAGGAACAGGACAGGCAAACCATTATTTGCTTAATCATAGGAGGGGTTTAACCCCTCCTAAAATAAAGGAGGTTTAATAATGCCTAATATTAATTCAAATGGCTATATTAGCGTTGGCGGCAGAAGCTTCGCAGTTTAGAGCTTAAAGGTTAATCTTGAAAGTTTAGCCGCCGAAGATAGCGGAAGAACTGATGATGGTGTAATGCATATTAATTGGGTATTACGGCGTATTAGGAAGATAGAAGTAAAATTACCGCCTTGTGACACTTCTACTGCTTCTTCACTCTTGGCATTAGTTCAAGGCTAGGAATATAGCCTTACATATTTTGACCCGCTTACAGGCGGTTAGAACACTATCACGGCTTATACTTCCAATAGTTCCGCAGATTGTTATAGTGGCGTTCTCTATAATGGCTTGTGGCAAGGCGTAGGATTTAACGCAATCGAAATAGGCGGTGAAGGCTAATGAAGAATAAGTTAATTAGCAATTCTCTTAATCTTACACTATTGGATGCTAATTTATATGGCGGCGTAACATTCCAATAGGAAGTAATAACAGGAAATGATTTTGTGTATGGCGTTGTAGCCGCAGCTTCTATTAAATTCTCTATCGACAATACAAATAATGACGCAGAAACATATATTGATTAGGCTTTTGATTGGTATTGTGAAATGAGCGGAGAAACTGATTATGCTTATAAAGGCACATACACAGTTACAGATATAACAAAGAACGGCAAGAAAGCAACTCTTACCGCTTATGACTGTATCAAGAAATTAGATACTTCTGCGGATGCTTGGGTTTCAACTTTGAAATATCCTATTACATTGGCAAATATGCTTAGTAGTATGGGGAATAAGCTGGGATTAAGCATTACCGCATTAACCAATACATACAGAGGTAATTATACAGTCTATAATAATTTTATGACACGCAATATAACCTATCGTTAGATTTTAGAGTATATCGCGCGGATAGCAAATGTGAATTTTATGGCGGATGCTTCTAGATAGAAAGATATTATCTATAAGAGATATACGGAAACCGCGACAACAATAGATAATAGCAAATATGTGAAATTAACTCTTTCAGATTATACGACAGAGCCAATAGACAAAGTGTAGATTCAAAGCACATTTGACGATATTGGTTATGTAGTCGGCACAGGCGATAACGCTTATGTGATTACCGAAAACCCGCTGTTCTTCACAAATGAAAAGCAATCTACAATTACTTCTATTGCTTCTTCTCTATTGGCTGAGTTAAAGACGATTACTTATACTCCAATGAAATTCAGCACACTTAAAGATTTTAATATTAACTGCGGCGATATTATCAAAGTCAATAATATCCCTTGTTACATAATGAAGAAGTCTATTAAGCCTTCTGGATGTGAATTTGAATGTGTCGGCAATAAACGCAGAGATACCCAAAAGACAGAAGTAAATAGCGCGATTACGGCATTAAACAACAAAACAAACGAATTAGTTAGAACTGTAGATGAAACTACTTCAACACTTACAGAAGTAAAGGGTTCAATGAAAACACTTACCGATGAACAAGGCGAAATCAAAGAACAGATTGCGACAATTACAACAGATGTAAGTGAAGTAAAGCAAACAGCGCAAGGATTGACTTCTAAAGTTAGTTCCGTAGAAACTACTTTGAATAATCTTGATGGTGAAGTCACTACCTTAAAGAGCCGTGTTAGCACAGTTGAATAGACGGTTGATAGTATCACTTCAAGAGTTGAAGTAGTAGAGGGAACAGCCGATGAAGCTAAATCAATGGCGAGTGAAGCGAAGCAAACCGCAAACAGCTTTAGCACTAAAATTACTGAGGTTGAAGAAACCGCAAATAGCGCTAAGACAACAGCCAGCGAAGCACAACAAACCGCAAATAGCTTCACTACAAAGATAACGGAAGTAGAAACTACTGCGAACGGCGCAGCTACAACAGCCAGTGAAGCAAAATAGACTGCGAATAGTTTTAGCACAAGAATTACAACCGCAGAAGGAAACATTTCTTCTTTGACTTAGACTGCTGGAAAAATAGACTGGCTGATTAAAAGCGGAAGTAGTTCTAGTAATTTCACATTGACAGATAGAACAATTTCCCTAGTATCTTCAAATATTGATTTATCAGGGTATGTTACAATCAATTCTTTAAAATCAGGTGGCACAACTACTATAGACGGCGGTAGAATCACAACAGGCACTATTTCCGCTGATAGAATTGACTTAACAAGTTTAAAAGTAAGAAATATCTATAATGATGATAATAACCTGATTTTAACAAGCGCTAGTGGATATATGTATATCGGCGGTGATACAAGCGCTAAAAGAACTAATTATGTATGGTTTAGAACAGGTTCAATATTTTTAAGTGCCATTGGTGATTCCACTATGACTTTTAATATATCAAATAAATATATATCAACTGATGGAACTTGGAAACTTGGCTTAAGCACAAGTTAGGGATTTAAAGAAGCATATATAAATACAATCTATCTTGGTGGCGGTGGCGGCTATATAAGTATGGATGCCAGTAAGAATTTTCTTGTTAATGGCGTAAAGATTACAGGTAGTAGTTCGACACTCAAAGAATTAGCCGATGGTGGTTATAAAGTCACTCTTAGTAGCCAGTTTTTAAAACCTTCAAGTAGTAGTATGTATTTGGGAAGTTCATCAAATTATTGGGGAACAGCATATATTTCAAAGATTTATTTATCTTCAACGTGCTACATTTCAGCTGGTAGCGCGTCAACTATTAAGGTTGGCACAACAACAATAGGCGGTTCCAGTAGCTCTAGTAGTTATACAACAATAACCCCTTCCAAAAATGCTACTTACGATTTAGGTTCATCTTCTTACTATTGGAACAATGTTTATGCTTATGCTTTATGGTTAAAGAGCGGATATAACACAGTAAAACTTACTTGCTATGGTTCTAATGAACTTGCGATTGGTGGTAAGAAAGCAACACACGCATAATAAACAGACAAGGAGATTATAGTTATGAAAATTACATTAGGTAAAATTGTAAATTCTGTAGCGGCTTTAAGAAAGATGGCTTCATAGGATTTATCATTGAAAACAGCTTATGAGACTTACAAGTTGATTAAAATTATGAATGAACATTTGGGTTACTTTGATGAAAACCGCGATAGAATTTGTGAATTGGCAGACAATCAGGATAAGGAACTTAACGAATTGCTTGAAACAGAAGTAGAGCTTGCTGACTTCCAAAAGGTAAAAGTAAGTCTTTCTGAAAAAGTGAATATGTCTGCGTTGGATTTAATGGAGTTGGAGGAGTTTATAGACTTTACAGAATAATTCCAAAAGGAGAAAGATATGGAGACAATTATAGTTGCGGTAATAGGTTTAATAGGCACATTGGCAAGTGTTTATTTTGTCAATAAGAAAACTACGGCGCTAATCATATATAGAGTTGATTAGTTGGAGCAAAAGGTGAACAAGCACAACAACTTAATTGATAGAATGTATAAGGCTGAAAGTGATATAAGGGTAATACAAGAAGAAGTGGATACCCTAGAGCATAAATAAGCTACCTCGGGAAAATCATCGAAATTTTGATGATTTTCCCGAACATTTGCTATTGACATCAAATATTTTTTCTGCTATAATCATTCTCGTTCCAAGGGAAGTCAACTATGGCAATCAACCAGCCAACTTCGCCATAATCAACTAGTCGAAGTTGAAAACCCCTTGAAAATCAAGCGAAATTTGCTGGTATAGCTCAGTTGGTAGAGCAGCTGATTTGTAAAAATCACAGCAAATTTTGAATTGACAATAAACCCGTCAAGCCTTGATTTTCAAGGGTTGGCGGTTTTTTTATGCCCCAAGTTGCGCGGTTGATTATTGTTCACCACCATAAAAATAAACCATTCAAGAACTGCGCGGTTGATTATAATGGTTGATTTCCTCCATCGAATATTGTAAAATAATGTTTGGAGGTTGAGAAGCAAATGAAAAGGAAGATTCAGGAAAGAAAAACATATGTTACCCTAGATACTGCCTTTAACGAGTTTATCCAACAGAAGGAAGCTAATGGGTTAGCGCCTTCTACCATCCGCAACTACAACTTGTCTTACCATATTTTCTATACCTATAATGAGTTCGACAAGGAAACCCCTGTCACTGAAATTAATAACAACGTGATTAACAAATGGGTTAGCCATATGCGCAAAAGTGAAATTGCGCCTTCCAGCATGAACCACTATTTGCGCGATATCCGCGCGTTTGCTAACTTTTGCGTGAAGCGCGAATACCTTGAAGCCAATATTGAAATTCCACAAGTAAAACAGCAAGAGGAATTGCCGAAATTCTATAGCGATGAAGATGTTGAAAAACTATTAACCAAGCCTACAAGCAATGATACCTTTGCTGAATGGCGTATGTGGGGTATCGTCAATTTTGTTCTTGCTACTGGCGCGAGAGCTGGCACAATTCGCAACGTTAAATTAGATGATATCAACTTTAATGATAATATAATTAATTTAAGCGCGCACACCAAGAACCGCGACGCGCTAACCGTTCCGCTTTCTTCTTCCCTAGGTAATGCATTAAGAGAATATACGCGCAAATGGGGTATCACTGATTATCTATTCCCTAATGTGGGTAACGAGCAATTAACCGATAGCGCATTACGAAGTGCTTATGTTCGCTACTGCCAAGCCAGAGGAGTTGAACAAACTAATATTCACGGCTTGCGCCATACATTCGCACGCTCTTGGATTGTCAATGGCGGCAATCAGTTTAAGCTACAGCGTATTATGGGACATAAAAACTTATCAATGACAAATAGATATGTTAAGCTATTCGCGCAAGACTTGAAGACAGACTATGAAAGCTATTCTGCGCTTGATGTGATTAAGAAGAAATCCAAAAGAACAAGCCAATTTAAGAAGAAATAAAGCAATCCCTCCTAGATTAATTTCTAGGAGGGATTTTCTTTTAGAGTTCATCAATTAAGTCGAAGAAGGATTTCTTTTTAGGAGCCTTTGTAGCAATCAGTTCCGGATAGAATTCCTTAATGAAGTGCTGCTTAATTTCAAGGAAGGTATAATGCCGTTTTGCCTCTTCCGGCTCCTTTGTCTTATCCTGCTTACGTCTGCCGCCTTCATTTACCGGCTTATCAGACAGCGGATATTTGTTATAGGTAATTTCGGCGTTGCGCTGTTCTTTCAGCCAAGCAACCTTACCATTCTTAACGCAGTAGTCGAGAATGAACTGCTGGGTAATGTCCTTAGCCTTTGTGCCGTCCTTAGCGACGAGTTCAACTTTCTCAGCTTTCTTTTCTTTTGCCATAATAACTAACTCCTTTGCTTAATATTTGTTTATCTTGCCTATTGGATTAACTTACATTAATACTATAACTCCAATAGCAAGATAAGTCAAGGATTAATTTATTTTTATTAAAAAATATATTATAATATATATACAAAAGATAAAGAAATTAAAAATAAATTTGAAGGAGATTATTATTTATGTCTAAGTTTTATGTTGAGAAGTATGTTAAGGTTCCTGTTCTGATTGAGGTTGAAGCAGACGATGAGTTTGGCGCGCTTAATAATGTTGCTTATGGAGATTGGGATGGCTTTGAATTTACTGATGATGTTGATGATTGGGTAATTGAAGGTATCAAGGGTAATGAAAGCAACGGCACAAACTATACTACAATTTATGATGAAAAATATAATGAAGTAAGGTATATGTCTAATGAAGTTGCTGATGGATATGTTGAATAATCCAATAGAAGAAAATCCGGTTTGGGTAAAATTTGATAATCCATAAAAAATATTCTATAATATATATAGAAAGTTAAGGATAGCGAAACGTGAATAACCTTTAGGAAAATCAGTTATTCGGCAGCTTCTCACACTGTCTGATTTTGCCGTGACTTCTTATCTTTCTAATAATAATATTTATGGTATAGTTTAGTCAAGTTTACTATACTCGGCAAGTAGATTAAACGCGCCAAGGCTCCTTTTTCTCATTTACATATTCTGAATTATTGTTCCTACCTTGGCGCGCTTACTCTTATGCTCTTACTATTGGAGCCAAAAATTTTTTGAAATTTTGGGACAACGATGATTAATCGATTAGTTTCAAATTTTATATATAGATGTAAGGTAGAAGAAATTTAAAAGCATATAAGTTTTTCTTACTTACAAATGGCATTAGCCAAATTGTTTTTTCCTCTTTTAATAAAATGGTAAGAAGGAAGCTAGGGGTTCAGCAGCCTAGCTTCTTTTTTATTAATTGAAATTGTGGGACAAAAACGTTAAATCATATTAAAAGGAGTTTTATATATAATGAAAGAGAATAGACAAGAGAACATTAAAGTTAGACTTACTCCAACAGAGAAAGAAAAAATAGTCAAATACTGCGAAGCACACAATATAAGCATTAGTGAATTTATTAGAATGGCAGCATCAAGAATATTTGCCGAATAAGCCAATAGACAAACGACAAAGGAGATTATAGTTATGGAAAAAGTGATATTTTCTAAAAAACTAGCGATTGAATTAAGAACGCGCGGTTTTAAGATTATTAGAACTGAGCCTAATAGAAGAAAACCGTAGTATGATTGTTATGTATTTGAATATACAGATGCATTGCAAAAAGAACTTGATAAAATATTTCAATAATTTAGGAGGATGCCAATTATGCCAGTAGCAAACCAATTAATAACGATTTCAAAGAAGCCAAGACATTATGAAAATGGTGATTATTTATAGATAAGCAATCCCGAGTGGGAAAAGGCATTTAGAGAACTATCTTCTAGCGCCTTTGGAATGTGGTTATGGCTTATCAGACACGACGGAACATTTAAAAATGAATTGAGTAAAGTAGCATTTAAAAAGGATTTGGGATTAAGCGATAGCACTTATGAAAGAGCTTGGAAAGAATTAAAGGATAAGGGGTATGCCGTTAAAGATAAAAAGCATAACAACCTTTACTTCATTTTACCAATAGTAGAAGTAAAGGAGGACACCCCCAAAAATGAGGGTATGCAACAGGTTAAAGCCGGAACACCCCCAAAAATGACGAATAACACCCCCAAAATTGAGGGTGAAACACCCCCAAAATTGAATAGAGAAATAAATAAGATAGATAATATAAATAAATAGGAAGAATTATTTGCTAACGCAAATAATTCTTCTTGGAGTGTAATTAGTGGCAGTAATGAGAACACCCCCAAAAATGGGGGTGTTCCGGAAGAACCAGCAGTAGAAAGAAATGGTAGGAGTAAAGAGACGGCAATAGTAATTGATAGAGAAAAATTATGTATTCTTGTTGATAATCAATATTATAAATTGTTAAATGGTAAGTATTATGAAATTGCCGGAAAATTATATACAGTTAAAGACTGAATGGTATTATCATTTTGATAATACCTATTATCAAAATGAATATAGCAACTAGGACAGTAATGATTAATCGCATTACTGTCTTTTTTATATCCAAAAGAGGAGGAAACAGAAATGAATGGATTTCAATAGCAAAAGAATAAAGGTAAGAAGGCAGAGTAGATAGTAAAGGAGCATTTACAATCAAGAGGAATAGAAGTGCTTGATGTTGCCGAAGTGCCTGATTACCAAAAAGTTGATATAGATTTTTTAATAAAGAAAAATGGAAAAACCGCAAGCCTAGAAGTTAAGGCAGATAACCGCATAAGCACAACAGGTAATTTCTTCTTTGAAGCAGGTGCGCAGCGCGGTAATTATTATAGTTCAGGCTGGTTATTAAAATGCCAAGCCGACTATTTATGTGTATATGACACAGCCAATTCGCGCGGTTATATCCTTGACTTCCCCTATACTTGTTCTCTACTGGAACAGCACGCTTAGGAAACTTCTTTCTATGACAGGCTTGATTAGAAAGTAGTTAAGGCATATTTATTTAGATTAGACTTGGCGCGCAAATACAATGCGATTATATATGAATGGCGCGATTAATATTTACTTTGGCTCTTGGTGTCTATAAAAAATTTAAGAGATGTGCAAATATACGCGCAATTAGAAATTTGCTCTGTAGAGCTAACAAGAATTATAGTTACGGAGGTAAAAGTAATGGATAGTGTCGATAAGAAGATGTAGGAACTCGGCGTTGAAGAATGGGATAGGCGTTGGATGGCATTTAGCCAGCGCCTTATAGATAAGTGTGATAAGGATATTGAAATGTTATTAGAAAAATATACGCCAATCTATGGCGGCAAGGAGGAATAGAAATGATTATTGGGATGATTACAGGTGTGATTATCTTTACTCTTGGTATTTTATTTGGTGGCGGCTTGGTTAAAGCCGGTATTGATATTGGTGGTGAAAAGTAATGGATGAAATTTTAAAGTTATCTCCAAGGGAAAGAACCTTTTGTGAAGCCTATGCAGAGTGCTATAACGCAAAGGAAGCATATTTAATTGCATTTGATACTACTAACCCTGATTCCGAAGGAGCTAGTGGAAGCAGAATGTTAAAGTGTTCCTAGGTTAGAGAATATATAATCCAACTCCAAAAGGAAGCATTTGAGCGCGCAATGATTACGCCGGAGCGCATAGCAAACAAACTTGCTGATATAGCGTTCGCGCAAAAAGGCGATGAAACCTATGATACAAAAGCGCAGCTGAAAGCGCTTGATTTATTACAAAAGCAAATGTCTTTACAAAATCAAAATATTAATGCAAATGTAGAGACAACTATTAAAATCAATATAGAAGAATAAAAGGAGAAAATGCAATGGATATGATTAAAGAGAAATTAGCAAAATTAATTGATGTTAAAAGCATAGTTAGCCTTATTATGGTTATTTGCTTTGCGGTGCTTGCCTTAACCGGCGTGATTGTGGCGAGTGATTTCATTAATATGTTTTCTATAATTATCGTGTTCTATTTTACGCGCGAAAATAATATTGATAAGAAGAATAGTTAGCAGTAATGCCACAAATCGAACTGAATTTAAGAAAGAGCCTGTTTGTTCCTAAATTCTACCCTTATCTTTTGGATTATAGCCATAGGTGGGAGTTTTATATGGGTTCGGCAGGCTCGGCAAAGTCTTATTTTATTACATAGAAGATTTTAGTAAGATGTATTAATGAGAGAATTAAAGTATTGGTGTGCCGCCGCTATGGAACTACAATTAGAAATACCTGTTTCAGCCTATTTAAAGATATACTTGAGAAATGGCAATTAACGCCTTTTGTGAAGATTAATTAGAGCGACTTTAGAATTGTCTTTCCTAATGGAAGTGAAATAATCTTTATGGGATTAGATGAAGAAACAAAATTGCTTTCTTTAAACAATATCGGCACTATCTTTATTGAAGAAGCGTATGAGGTTCCGCAAAGTATTGTTGAGTAGCTTAATTTGCGTATGCGTGGTAATGTTCCCAATTAGCAAATATTAATGGCTTGGAACCCTATTAGCAAAAATAGCTGGCTTTATGAATTTTCGGTAGTAAAGCCGCCGGAGAACTCTATTTTTATCCATAGCACCTATAGAGACAATCCATTTTTGAATAAGGCTTACATAGATACGCTTGAAGAACTGTATGTGCGCAACCCCTAGAAAGCGCGTATCTTCTGTGATGGCGAATGGGGTATCAATACTGATAACCTTGTATTCCATAATTGGCGCGTTGAAGACTTTGATGCGCCTTCATTGGCTGCTATTGGATTGGAGCATAGAGCCGGCGCGGATTTCGGCTATGTAGACCCGACAACAGTGATTGACAGCCTGTATGATGCAGAGAACAAGCGCATTTATGTGTTTAATGAGTTCTACAAGCGCGGCTGTTAGCTGGACGAGGTTGCAGCGGCAATGGATGGGATGGATTTGCGCAAAGTGAAAATCTTCATGGATGCGGCTGAACCGCGCAGTATAGACTATTTTCGCAAACAAGGCTTTAATGCCGTTCCATGTATTAAAGGCTAGAATAGCGTGAAAGCGCGCATTAGCTTTTTACAGAACCAAGAGATTATTATAAGCCCCACTTGTCAAAACCTGATAACAGAGTTTGAAAACTTCTCTTATCTACTGGATAAGAAAACAGAGTAGCTAACCGAAGATACTACACACGAATTTTCACACGCCGTTGATGGTTTAGGCTACGCTTATAGTGATATATATACCAAGAGCAAGTTAAAGTCATTTGATAAGGCTTTACTTGGATTATAAAGGAGGTAATTTAATTGTTTATAATAGATAAACAAGCAGAATTAACAGAACGTTATATAGCTGATACCATTTAGCAATTTGAATTGAAAGACAAGCCTAGATTAAATAAGTATCTGAAATACTATAAAGGCAATCAAGAGATTATGCAGAAGGTTGCTACAGATGTAGGCAAGCCATGCAACCGCATTGTTACTAACTATTGCTTCAATATTGTTTAGAACTATCTCGGCTATATAGCTGGTGTAGATATTGCATATAGTTATTGCAATAATTTTGATGATGTATAGCAAGTGTTAAACTATAATGATGTTAGAACAGAAGATAGTGAATATTTGCGTAATGCTTTAATCTTCGGTAGAGCATTTGAAATCAACTATGTAGATGAAGAAGCCAAACAGCGCTTTAAGGTGTTAGACAGTAGGGAGTGTATCCCAATTTACTCTAATGACTTGAATAATGATTTGCTATATGTTATCAGATACTATATGGCTGATACAGTGAATAATGATTAGGATGAATATTATATAGAAATATATGGTAATGACTTTATCCGCAAATATAAAAGCAGTAATGCTTTTGCTACTCTTTCTCTTTTGGAAGATAAGCCTAATATTTATAATCAAGTTCCTGTTACGGTGTTTAGCTTAAATGCGGATGAAGAAAGCATTTTTGATAAAGTAATTACATTACAGGATGCTTATAATAAGTTGCTTTCTAGTGAAGTAGATGATTTTGAAAGCTTCTGCGATGCTTATTTGGTTCTTAAAGGGTGTATGGCTGATGCTGATGATTTGGTAGCAATGAAATAGAACCGTGTTCTTATGATGGATGCCGATGCGGAAGCCAGCTACTTAACCAAGAGCGTAAGCGATACACAAATTGAAAATATGTTAAAGAATATCAATGACACAATTCATAAGATTGCTAACTCCCCTGACTTCAATGATGAGAAGTTAATGGCGCAATCTGGTATTGCTATGCGCTATAAACTGCTTGGCTTTGAAAATGTAAGTTCTAGCATTGTGGCTAATATGACGAAAGCACTCCAAAAGCGCATTGAATTAATCTGTTCTATTCTTGCTCTTACGAATGGCGATAGTAAATGGCGTGATATTCATATTGTGTTTACGCGCAACTTGCCTGAAAACATTACTGATACCGCGCAAGTGATTAACCAATTAAGAGGTATTGTAAGTGATAAGACATTACTTTCCTTGCTTCCGTTTGTTAAGGATGTAGACGCAGAATTAGAGCAAATCCAATAGGAAAAAGAAGCAAATATGAGTATGTACGGCTTTGATACTATGAATACAGAGGAAGATATAAATGAATGATTATTGGATTTCGCGCGAAATAGAATAGCGTGATGCCATTTTCAATCAGACGATAAACAGCTATAATAGAGAGCTGATAAAGCAATATAGGCGGTGCTTAAATGCAACCAAGCGCGCAATGGCTGATTTATATGATGAAATACTTATTGCTTCTGGAAATGATACTTTGCTTGCGAGTGATTTATATAAATATAACCGCTACTACAAATTAATATAGGTGCTGAATAAGTAGTTAAAGGCGCTCGGCGCAGATGAAGTGAAACTTACGGAAAAGAAATTGCTTGATATGTATGCTAAAACTTCTGCTGCTGTTGGAAAGTCAATTAACTTCAATGCGGATTTTAACCAGAAGGCAGCACACAGGGTTATAGATAATGTGTGGTGCGCCGATGGTAAGCATTGGAGCGATAGAATATGGAAAGACAAAGCAGCGCTTTAGGTGCGCTTGGAAAAAGGCTTGATTGATTGTGTAAGCCGTGACACAAGCAAAGATGAATTGGTGAAAACGCTTATGGCTGATTTTGATATTGGCTTTAGAAGCGCTGATAGGATAGCGCGAACAGAGCTGTCATACATACAGAACCAAGCCACACTTGATAAGTATAACGAAGCAGGCGTGAAGAAGTATGAGATATTGGCAGCGCACGACGCTAGGGTGTATCTGAAAACAGCGCTTAGATGTGCAAAATGCTGAAAGCGACACAGGAAGCGGCG
>ERZ808246.1553-NODE-1553-length-16424-cov-3.593317_pt1 | contig 16424 bp, 15 predicted proteins | sample MGYA00521083_ERZ808246 | MGnify/ENA primary metagenome ERZ808246 (study PRJEB31516, sample SAMN03275577) | gut metagenome | biome: mammalia-associated habitat; material: feces | host: Papio cynocephalus | place: Kenya | collected 2012-07-07 ...
GATCCGGCTCCCTTTTTCATGGTTCTGGAAAATATCCAGGATCCGGGAAACCTGGGGACTATTCTCCGTACGGCGGAGGGGGCGGGCGTCACCGGCATTTTCATGAGCCGGGATACCGTGGATATCTTCAATCCCAAGACTATCCGCAGTACCATGGGTTCTGTTTACCGGGTGCCGTTTCTCTATGTGGAAGATATCTGTGAAACGGTCCGGGAACTGAAAGGCAAAGGCATCCGTACTTATGCCGCCCATCTGAAAGGCACAGGCTCTTATGATGAACAGGATTACACGAAAGGCACGGCCTTTCTTATCGGAAACGAAGGAAACGGCCTCACCGATGAGCTGGCAGACCTCTCGGAAACCTACATCCGCATCCCCATGTACGGAAAAGTAGAGTCCCTGAATGCGGCGATTGCATCGGCGGTGCTGATGTATGAGGCGCAGCGGCAGAGAAGAAATAAAAAATAAAAAGAAGAAGAGGAGAAAATTGTAATTAGGCGATTACAATAATTACAAAATGAAAAAAATAATTTTTTTAATAACAGCTGTTTTTTTGCTAGATGGAATAAATAGTAATAATTTTCCAAAAAATAATTACAATGAAGTAAGAAAAATTAGCAGCAATAACAAATGTGATGAAAAAGAAACAAATGATGTTTTTGATGCTCAAATTGATGAATATAATAATTTGTATAATAATTGTGATGATGAAAATCGAAAAAAACAAATTAAATCATTAATAGATAATTTAAATAAAATAAAATTAGATTATAACATTGACATTGAAAGAAATGATGTTTCTTTATTAACAAATAGCGTTGATAATGATTTAATGTTACTCTATAACAGAACCGTTAGAGATGCAATCGTATGGTTTCTTACTAGTAATTATAAATTATCTGCTGAGCTTCTAACACATTCTTATGGATTAAGTGAAGAAGATGCAAAAGATAAATATTATCCAGTTTATTCAAATAAAGTATATTCTTCGAATGTTCTATATAACATTTTAAATGAAAATCAATATGAAGGCAAAGGGAATTTTCCTGTTTATTGGCCGCTAGTTTTTAATGAAACTTCAAGAAATGAAGAAGATTTAGGATTTTCAATTCATGGATTTGATTATTCTAGAGATTCTTTAAATACAAGAAAAATAAAAATAACGGATGTTTATAATTTTGATAAAGAGGCTAATACGGGAATTCAGGCAGTTGATGATTTACAACGATACTTTCATGAAATAGAAGAGGCGGGAATTGTAAAAGCTTACAATATAGAAATAATTGTTGATTTAGATAATGTTTTAAAGCTTGATGTTAAAAATTTTGAAAATAATAATTATTATATAGATGTAACCAATATTGCCCCAATTACTAGAGATGTAATATATAACAAAAAATTATGTAATGAAAATGATGCAATTAATTGGACAAATTTAACTGATATTGATGGAATTACTATTGAACCAAAAGAAACAAAACAAATAAAAATACAGCAAAATGGAACTTCAACACATATAGCATTAAGTTTTTTTGAAACAAATGAAAGATATATAACTTTTACTGATGAAGTTGAAGTTGGCGGTCACCTAAATATTGAATTAAATATTGTAAAAAGACATAAATATAATAATTTAGAGTTGATAGGTAAAGATAATAATGCCTGGATTTTAAGTGTTAAAAATGGAAGTGAAACTAGAACATTAGAATATAATAAAAAAATGTGTAATGAAAGTGATGCAATAAAGTGGGAAAATTTAACAGACTTATCCAGTAAAAGAACTTTGGCTCCATATAAAGAAGAAATTATTAGAATTTATGAAAACTATTATGCTACACATATAGCATTAAGATTATATAGTTCAACAAAAGAACAAAGATATTATATTAATAATCTTAATAGTGATACAACAATGAATGTTAATTATAAAACTTTAAATGTTTATAAATATTTGGAAATAGAAATAGATGGGAAAAAAGATTCTACATGGAAGATTATGATAAAAAATCCTTTATCTTCGCCAATAGAAGTATTTTATAACAAGAAAATGTGCTATGCTGATGAAGCAAAAAAATGGGATTTAAATAAATTAAATGATATTTCTAGCATTATAGTACCAGGAAATGGATATAAGGTTGTTGATATTCAAGAAAATTGGTTTGCTACACATATAGCTCTTTCTTATATTGCAGATGGACATAGATTAATCACATATGCAAATAAATTAAATACTGATGGTACAATAGCAATTACTAATGTTGCTATATGATGTGGAGGTGTTTATGATTACAAAATTATTAAAAAATATATCATTATCAGTTGTTCCTTTGTTAATATTTCAATGTTCGCCTACTGATATACCTAGGTATGATAGATATAATGATATTTTTGAATCAAATTTTTTCCAAAAAGAATGGGAAGTAATATTTGATTACAAAAATGATGATATTCAACCACAAGAATTTACACTTTTTGATACATCAAATAAAATACCAGATGTTTCTACATTTAAAGAAACAAAATTGCCTTCATCTATTGAAGAATATTATAAATATATTAATGATGTTTTGAATATAGAAGATAAATATAAATTTGATGAAAATAGTGATTATAAATGGAAAATGGTATCTTTTTGTTTAGAAAGAGAAGAAATAGAAGAATATGATAAACATCAACAAGGATATAAATATATTTGTGCTATTTTTACTCCTAGTGATAATTATTTATATTGTTATGTTCAACATCGTTTACCATAAACATATTGGGCTATTTTATTTGCATAAAGAATTGATTTTTTTTAAATTATTATATAATAAAAGAAAAAAGAAGATGTTTATGATTACGAAATTATTAAAAAATATATCATTATCAGTTATTCCTTTGTTAATATTTCAATGTTCGCCTACTGATATACCTATATACTATTTGTATAATGATATTTTTGAATCAAAATTTTTTCAAAAAGAATGGGAAATAATATTTGATTATGAAAATGATGATATTCAACCACAAGAATTTACACTTTTTGATACATCAAATAAAATACCAGATGTTTCTACATTTAAAGAAACAAAATTGCCTTCATCTATTGAAGAATATTATAAATATATTAATGATGTTTTGAATATAGAAGATAAATATAAATTTGATGAAAATAGTGATTATAAATGGAAAATGGTATCTTTTTGTTTAGAAAGAGAAGAAATAGAAGAATATGATAAACATCAACAAGGATATAAATATATTTGTGCTGTTTTTACTCCTAGTGATAATTATTTATATTGTTATGTTCAACATTATTTACGATAAACATATTAAGAAGAACTAATTGAGTTCTTCTTTTGTTTTTAATATAATTAATTTATGAATTTTAAAAGAACAAATACTAAATTAACTTTATTAGAAGATTATTATTCTCATTTTAATGAAGATCATAGATTGAAAACTAGACATGGGCAAGTAGAATTTATTACTTCTATTAAATATATTAATGATTATTTAAATAACGATTTAAATAAAAAAATATTAGATATAGGAGCAGGTACTGGTGCTTATAGTGGATATTTTTCTAATAAAGGATATTCAGTAACAGCTGTTGAATTAGTTAAACATAATTTAGAAATTTTAAAATCTAATTATCCTAATGTAGAAGCTATTTTAGGAAATGCTTTATCTTTAGATATGATTAAAGATAATTCTTTTGATATAGTTTTATTATTTGGACCAATGTATCATTTATTAAAATATGAAGATAAATTAAAAGCTTTAAATGAAGCTAAAAGAGTAGTTAAAGATAATGGTTATATTTTTATAAGTTATTATATGAATGAATATGCTGTGATTAGTTATGGATTTATTAAAAAACATATTTTAGAATCAATCAATAATCATGAATTAGATAATTCTTATCATGTGATAAATAAAGAAGATGATTTATATTCAATGGTAAGAATTGAAGATATTGATAAATTGAATCAAGATGCAAATTTAACAAGAATAAAAATATTATCTAGTGATGGACCAAGTAATTATTTAAGAGTAACTTTAAATAGTTTATCTGAAGAAGAATTTAATGAATTTATAAAATATCATTTATCAACTTGTGAAAGAAAAGATTTACTTGGAGCAGGTGGACATATTTTAGATATAGTAAAGAAATAATTTTTTTTGCATATTTTAATTAGGGGGTGATGACATGAAAATCTTTGATTTAGTGACAAGAAGCTCTTATAATAACGATATTGTTTTTCAAATAATAGATATTAAAGATAAAAAATATATTTTAAAAGGAATAAATTATCGTCTTATTGCAGATTCTAACGAAAATGATTTATTGCCTTTTAATGATACTATTAGCTTACCTTTACCTTATTTAAAAATATTAGATCATGCCACTTCAGGAAAAGTATTACATATTGATGGTGATGAAATTTATGTTAAAAAAGCTCAAGAAGCATATAATAAATATCATATAAATGCTAAATGTATTTATATGAAAGAAGAATTAATGCCAAGTAATGTAGTAAATATTTTAAAACAAGATAAATATGATATTTTAGTTATTACTGGACATGATTTTTACAAATTTGATAATAAACAAGTTGATGATGACTTGACAAGATATCAAAATTCTATTAATTTTGTAAGTGCAGTACAACAAGTACGATTGCTTTATCCTGATTTAGATTCTTTAGTTATTGTAGCTGGAGCTTGTCAATCTAATTATGAAGCATTAATGGAATATGGAGCAAATTTTGCTTCTTCACCTAATAGAGAGAATATTCATTTATTAGATCCAATAATTATTGCTTCTATTGTTGCTTTAACTCCAATAAAAGATTATATTAATCCTAAAGCCGCGATTGATAAGACAATTTCAAAATCCATTGGCGGAATAGAAACAAAAGGAAAAGCAAGAATTTTATATTCAGGAGTTAGAAATGAACACCTCAGTTAAAGCATACGCTAAAATTAATTTAGCTTTAAATGTTTATGATAGAAAAGAAGATGGTTATCATAATATTGATATGATAACTGTTCCATTAGATTTACATGATATTATTGAATTAGAACTTTTACCAAAAGGATATGAATCATATATTACTAGCGATGATGATTCATTACCAACAGATGAATCAAATTTATCTAATAAAGCTTTTAGAAAAATGAAAGATAAATTTAATATAGATAAGAATGTCTTAATTCATATTTATAAAAGAATACCAATGTGTGCTGGTCTTGGTGGAGGCTCAGCTGATGCTGCTGCAGTTATTAATGCAACATTAAAAGCTATTAAATTAAAACCTAGCCAAGAAGATTTAATTTCTTTAGCGTCTTCTATTGGTGGAGATGTTTCATTCTGTCTATATAATAAACCTGCTAGATGTAGAGGTATAGGTGAAAAATTAGATTTCATTACTTTAAAGAAAAAATATCATGTTTTACTTGTTAAGCCTAATGAAGGAGTATCTACTGCTTTAGCATATCAAACATTTGATGAATTAGAAGTTAAACCTCAATTAAGCAATATAGAAAGATTAATAGAAGGTTTAAAAATAGGTGATGAAAAAATTATTGCTGAAGAAATGAAAAATGGTTTACAAGAATGTGCAATTAAGTTAGTTCCAGAAATTAAAAATATTATAGATACACTAAAAAAAGATGGTTTCCCATTAACTATGATGTCTGGATCAGGATCAACAGTATTTTGCATGAGTTTAGATCATCATGCAATCCTAGAAGAATATAAAAAATTAAGTAAATTAAATTATACAGTTATTGTTACTCAAACTTTATAATTAGTAAATATTAAGTCGTTATTTATCGAATAATGACTTTTTTTATAAAAAAATATTATTTGTAGATAGATAAAATTAAATATTATATAATTAAAAAGGTTTTATTTTTTATAAGCATTATGATTTAGTTCATAATATTGTGGAGGATTTATGATTGATAAAAACGCTTTACTTTTCTCTCTTACTGCTAATAAGCAATTAACAGAAGATGTGGCTAAAATCTTAGGAATAAAGGTTTCACCTGCTACTGTTTCTCATTTCGCTGATGGCGAAATCTTATGCGAACCTATTGAATCTGTTCGTGAAAAAAATTGTTATATTATTCAATCTACATGTGGTCCTGTTACTGAACATTTATTTGAAATTTTAATTTTTGTTGATGCATTAAAAAGAGCATCAGCTCATAGAATAACAGTTGTTATGCCTTATTATGGTTATGCTAGACAAGATAGAAAAAGCAAACCAAGACAACCAATTACTTCAAGACTTGTTGCAGATTTATTAAAAACAGCAGGTGTTGATAGAGTTGTATGTGTTGATTTACATGCTTCTCAAATTCAAGGTTTCTTCTCATGTTTAGTTGATGAAATGTCAGCAATTCCACTTCTTGCATCACATTTTGCTAAAGTTGTTGGTGAAGATTGGATTACAGTTTCTCCTGATCATGGTGGAGTTAATCGTGCTAGAAAAGTTGCTGAAAGATTAAATACTCCTTTAGCAATTATTGATAAAAGAAGAAGCAAACCAAATGAAGCTGAAGTTATGAATATTGTTGGTGATGTTGCTGGTAAACATTGCTTAATGATTGATGATATGATTGATACAGCTGGTTCATGTTCTGAAGGCGCTAAAGCATTACTTGCTAAAGGTGCTAAAAGTGTTAGAATTGCTTGTACACATGGTATTTTCTCTGGTCCAGCAAGTAAAAGATTACTTGAAGGAGATTTATTCCAAGAAATCGTTACAACAGATTCTATTCCTTTAAAAGAAGAAATGAAAAATCCAAAAGTAACAGTTTTATCACTTGCTCCAATGCTTGCTAAAATTATTGAACATATTGAAATGGGCTTACCACTTACTTATGTTTATGATATGTTCACAAATAAAATTTAATTAAAATTTATAATTATTCCCACAAGTTATTCTTGTGGGATTTTTTTTGCAACTAAAGTTAACATTTTATGTAAAAATTGGTTTGTAGAATAATATATTTTAATAATATATAATCTTATTAAGAGGAAAAATTTATGTTAAAAGATATATTAATTAAATTAAGAAAATACCATAATTATACTCAAGAAGATTTAGCAGAAAAAATTAATGTTTCTCGTCAAACTATATCTAAATGGGAATTAGGACAAACTTTACCTGATATTTATAATTGCCAAGAATTATGCAAAATATATAATATTTCTCTTGATGAATTATTACAAAATGATAATATTGCTCCTAATGATAAATTTATGTTTGGTTATTGTAAAATTGATAATGATAAAAAGTTACAATTAACAGACGAATGTTTAGAAAAAATGAATTATAAAGTTGGAGATGTTTTACTTTGTTTAGGTGATTTAAAGCAAGGTATAGCGTTTGTTAAAGCTGAAGATTATGAAAACTTTGCTCAAGAAATATTAAAAGCAAAGGAGAAATTTAATAATGATAATTCAAACAATTAATTTAAGTAAAAAATTTAAAGATAAATTAGCAGTTAATAATTTAAATATTCACGTTAATGAAAATGAAATATATGCTTTTTTAGGACTTAATGGTGCAGGTAAATCTACTACTATTAAGATGCTTACAGGTTTAATATCTTCTAGTAGTGGCACTGCTGTAATTGATAATTATGATTTAGTTAAAGATATATCTAAAATAAAAGAAATATCTTCTATTTGCCCTCAAGAAACAGCTTTATCAATGAAATTAACTGTTTATGAGAATATTTATTTAATGGGTAAAATTTATAATATAAATAAAGAAGAATTAATTGATAGAACTAATGAATTAATTAAAATATTTTCTTTAGAAGATTATAAAAATAAAATAGCTAGTAAGTTATCAGGGGGATATCAAAAAAGATTATCCATTTGTATGGCTTTGATTTCTAATCCAAAAATATTATATTTAGACGAACCTACATTAGGTTTAGATGTAATTTCTAGAAGAGAATTATGGAAATTAATTTTAAAGTTAAAGAAATCTATGACTATTGTTTTAACTACTCATTATTTAGAAGAAGTAGAAGCTTTAGCGGATAATATAGGTATTATTAAAGATGGTAATTTAATTTTTGAAGGTAAATTAGATAATTTATATCAAATTACTAATGAAAATAATATAGAAAATGCTTTTATAAAAATTTCTGGAGGAGAAATATGAGATATTTACAATTTGCTAAAAGAAATTTTAAAGAAATATTATTAGATCCTTTATCATGGATTTTTATGTTTATTTTACCTATTTTGTTATTTGTTGTTTTACAAATAATGGTTAAAGCAATAGGAGATATTTCATATACTCCTCAATTTGAAATAACTCATTTAACTATATCAATGATTATTTTTAGTTTTTCTTTTTTAACAATTTTTAGTGGAAATATGATTAGTCATGATAAAGAAGAAAAATATTTATTAAGATTAAAATCCACTCCTATGAAACCATCAGATTTTGTTTTAGGTTATACTTTATGTAATCTTCCTCTAGCGTTTATTCAAGAAATAATCATTATTATTGTTGGTTTATGTTTTGGATTAACATTTAAAATTAATTTATTATATTTAATATTAGGATTATTTCCAATCTCATTAATATTTATTGGTTTTGGTATTTTATTTGGTAGTCTTCTTTCTTTAAAAGCGGTTGGAGGAGTAGCTAGTATTATTCCTACTGCTTGTTCATTACTTGGAGGAATGTTTTTTCCTTTAGATAATATTGATGGTGGATTTAAAATTGTTTGTGAAATATTTCCATTTTATCATGCAATTAATATTGGTCAATTTATAATGAATGAAGATGTTAATAATATAATTTTATCATTTATAATATGCTTAATTTATATTTTAATAATTTATTTATTAGCAGTATTTATTTTTATTGTTAAATTACATAAAGATTCAATTTAATTTATTAATTTAATCATTTTATACCTAAAAAAAAACAATTTAAACCAATTATATGTAAGCGGTTGCATTTAAATATACAATTTCTTTGTTCAATTAAGCATAGACCATGGAATGTGAATGTTGAACAAGGAGAAAATTATGAAATTGCTAAAAAAGAAAAAAACTCTAATTGCCCTTACCGTGACAACTGGAGCTTTACTTATTGCCCTTATTGTTGGTAATCAAGTAACAAATTATTATGAAGGTGCTATTAATTCGCTTTTAAATGCATCAACTTCAAAAATTATTCAAAAACCAAATGCTGAAAAAACTGATACTGAATATTATAAATCAAACTATGCTTACACTAAAGATGGTGAAAAAAAGTTAGTAGAAGATGGCAAAAATTTATATCGTCAAATTGTTGAAGAAGGAACAACTTTATTAATGAATACAGGTAAAGCGTTGCCTTTTAATAACGATGTAAAAAAAGTAACAATTTATGGTAATGCTGCTAATTCTTATTTGCCAAGTTTCGATAAAGCTTTACAAGATAATGGTATTTCTGTAGATGCTGATGTTCTTGCAAAATATAAAACAAATCCTACAGCACGAAAGAAAATAAATCTTCCTAATTGGAATGAAATTCCTTCTTCAAGTGGTGATATTGCTATTGTTACTTTAGGCAGAAGAGCTGGAGAAGGTACAGATTGTGCTCACCCTGGTGAAGGTTCGCTTAATACTGCTGATAGTGTTGAATTTCCAAATGGTGATTATTTAAGTTTGGCAACAACAGAACAAACAATGTTAAAAGGTGTTAAAGCCTTAAAAGATGCTGGTAAATTTAAAAAAATTGTAGTAATTATTACAACTTCAAATTCAATATCAGGTAATTGGATAAATGATTCACAATATGGAATAGATTCATGTATTTGGGTTGGACAAATGCAAAAAGATTATGCTGTTGAAGGTTTAGTAAATGTTTTAACAGGAAAAGTTGCTCCATCTGGTAGAATTGTTGACACTATTTACCAAGATAATATGAAAAATCCAGTTATGCAAAATTATGGTGCTTTGCATGGAGATATGTCTAATGTGACACAAGCGCAAATTGATGCTGTTAATGAAGATGCATATACATATAATGATAACCCTCAACTTTCTTCTTGGGATAGTGCTGTTGTTTATCAAGAAGGTATTTATTTAGGATATAAATATTATGAAACTCGTTATGAAGATAAAATGATGGGAGTAAGTAAAGTTGGTGATTTTAATTATGATAATTATGTAACATATCCATTTGGACATGGTTTATCTTACACAACATTTTCATATGAAAATTATAAAGTGGAACATAAAGATGGGAAATATATTTTATCAGTCGATATAAAAAATACTGGAGATGTTAAATCTAAACATTCTATATTAGCTTATTTACAAAAACCATATACTCAATATGCTAAAGATAATAATATGGAACAAGCATCTGTTAATTTAGTTGGTTTTGGTAAAACAACAAAAGAATTAGCACATAATGAAACAGAAACTGTTACTATTGAAGTTGATGAATGGCAATGTAGAACATTTGATTCTTATGGTAAAGGAACTTATGTATATGATGCAGGGGATTATTATTTTACAATAGCAGGTGACTCTCATGAGGCTACTAATAATATTCTTGCAAAAAAAGGAAAAGATAATAATAAAACCTATACATCAGTTGGCAATGAGAATTTAGTTTATAAATTTACAAATGATAAATTTGATGATAAAAAATATGCTGATAATTATGTAACAGGTGTTAAAGCGGAAACATTATTTGATTGTGCTGATCTTAATAAAGATGCGTATGCAAAAACTACAAATAGTGATTTTAAATACATGTCAAGAAAAGATTGGGAAGGTACATATCCAACAACATATCATGTAAAATATAATGCTAATATGTTAGAGCAAGCAAAATCAATTACTTATAGAGCTAATGAAGAAGAACAAAAAAATGCAAAAATGCCCAATTATGGAGTTAATAATGGTTTAACATTAGTTATGCTTAAAGATACTCCTTATGGTGACCCAATGTGGGATAGATTAGCTGAACAAATGACTTATGAAGAAACAGCTGCTTTAGTTATGGATTGCTGGTATGGTTCAAGAGCAATGCCTTCAGTTGGTAAACTTCAAGAAACAGATCAAGATTCATCAATGGGTAGAGTTAACCCAATGGTAGTGTCAGGATTAAAAGGTACTGATTTCCCTTCTGGCGATATGAGAGCTGCTACATTTAATAGAAAAATAATGCATGATATAGGTATCATAGAAGGTGAACAAAATTTACATACATCAACTAAAACAGTTAAATCAGTAGGTTTATATGGTTTTTCACCAAATATTCATAGATCACCTTATAGTGGAAGAAACGGTGAATATTTCTCAGAAGATGGATTTATTACTGGTATTGCATGTGGTGAAGCTATTGGTGGAATGAGAGAAAAAGGAAGTAATTGTTACGCTAAACATTATTTCTTAAATGATCAAGAAGATCATAGACATGGTATTACTACATGGGCAAATGAACAAACAATTAGAGAAAATTATTTAGTTGGATTTGAATATGGAATAACAATGTACGATGGCTTAGGATTAATGAATTCATTTAATAGAGTTGGTATGTTATGGTCTGGAGAACATTATGGTTCACAATCTGGCTTCTTATATAAAGAATTAGGATTTAAAGGTGCTATTGTTACTGATATGTACGAAGTAAATCATCAAGATGTTATTGATGGATTGCTTGGAGAAACTTCTATGTGGTTACATACAACATTAAATAAATATTCTTATGGATTATTAACTAGTGATAAATATAGAAATGATCCAGTTATTAATAAAGCATTAGTTGAAGCTGCTAAAAAAATGCTTTATGTAGCATCAAGAACACATACAATTAATGGCTTAGATTCTTCTAATATTATTGTACCAATTATGCCTTCATGGAAAGTAGCATTAATTACAGTTACATCTATTGATGGAGTATTATTTGCTACAAGTGCAGGTCTATTAGTTGCGCATTTTATCTTAAAAAAGAAAGAAACAAAAGTAGGAGAATAATATGAAAAAATTAGTAAAATTATTATGTTTATCTTTAATGTTTGGTACTGGTTTAACATTATCATCATGTAATGAAAAACCTGTTTCAAGTAATACTGAACCTAGTAAAGTAGCTATTTATACTGCATATTGTGAATTTGCTGGTAATATGTTTATGTCTGGAAAAGGGGATCTTGGTCCTCTTCCAGCAGAAACAACATTCTATAATGATTATTCTTGGGAAGCTCATGCTACAGGAAAAGCAATGTATAGTGATTTTGAAGGATCTTGGGAATATAATAATACTTTATCAATGAAATTATTAATTCAAGATGGTGTTGAAAAAGAAGGAGAAGATCAAAAAGTTGAAATAGATACGACTGATGAAAGAGTATGGTCTTGGACTTTATCTCATCAAGATGATCGTGGCACTAGTATGAAATATCATAAAAATCACATGTCTAGATATGGCTTTTTAAAAGCATATAATGAAAAGATGAATAAAAATGAAACTCTTCCAGTAGAACCAACATTTAAATTAATTTTTGATAATGGGATTTGGGAAACAAAAGGCTGGTCTGGTGAAGCAAGAACTGGTGATTTAACTGGATCAATGCAAGATATAGTAGGAAAATCTGGTGAAGAAGTTACATTACCAACATGTGGATTTACAAGAGAAAATTATACATTTACTTCTTATACAGTGGTTGATGGATTAAAAACAACAAAAAATGTTGGTGAAAAATATGTTTTAAGAGATTGGGATATTTCTGTTAGATCTAACTTTACACAAAATGCTTAATTATTATAGAAGGAGATTTTAATGAAAAAAAGTAAACTTGATACTTTTAGTTTAGTTATATCAATTATTAGTATTTTATTAATTGCTGCTTTTCCAATAATAATTTGGGATGCATTAGGAAATGGCGCTCAACATTTTATGCAATATGGAAATCCTGGTGTTTCAGGAGATAGCAGTGGAAATTCTTCTGTTCAATTCTTATTTGGAACTTTTTATACATCTAATTTTAATGTAATAAAATTATTTTCAGGACAATGGAGAGTTGTAATGGATATCAAATCTAATACTGGCACTGCTAGTAGTGATGCCTTAGCAATTATTACTTTTATTAGTGTTATTGGTTTAATAATTTTATGTATATACGAAATAGTTTTACCTATTATTAACAAGACATTAAAAGATAAAATAAATGTTGATGTAATAAAAAAATATGGAGTTATACCATGCATAGTTATTTCTATTGTAGCATTAGTTTTTATTGGATTACCAACTTTAATAATGTTTACTAAAGTTTCTAAATATGGATTTAGAATTCAAGATTTTAATGCTTATGGTGGTGTAAAAGGAATAATTGAAAGTATTATTGCCATATTATTTATAACAATAAATGTTATAAGATTAATTAAAATAATTAAACATAAAAATAAGTGATAGTAAAATAGAGAATGATTTTTCATTCTCTATTTATCATTTTATGTTAAAATAAAAGAAAGAGAAGTATATGAAAAATATTATTATTGTAGAAGATAACAAACAAGATAGTGATAAATTAAGTGAATATATTCATCAATTTTTTAATAATATAAATGAAGATATTTCAATAAAAACATTTATTGATGGATTAGACATGCTTGATCATTATATGGGTAATGAAGATATTATTTTTTTAGATATGGATTTACCACATATTAATGGGCTTGAATTAGCTAAAAGAATAAGAAAAATTGATTCTTTAGTAACAATTATTTTTGTATCTAATTTAGTTAAATTTGCTTTGAAAGGATATGAAGTTGACGCTTTAGATTATATTATTAAACCTTTTAATTATAATAATATAGAACATAGATTACAAAGAGCGTTAAAAGTAAGAAATTATAATAATGAATCGATTATTTTAAAATTAAATTATACTACTAATGTTGTATGTGATATTAATACAATATATTACATTGAAAAAGATGGTAATTATTTAATTTTTCATACCTCAAAAGAAGATTATAAAGTTAGAGGTAATATTAATGAATATGAAAAAATATTACCTAAATGGCTTTTTTCATTCAGTATTAAAGGAATATTGATTAATTTATCTTATGTTGAAAAAACAACGCAGGATAGTGTAATGGTTAATAATATTAGCTTACCACTTGCAAGACAAAGAAAAAAAGAATTTATTGAAGATTTATTCACATATTTTGGTGAAAAAAGAGGAGAAAATTGATGAATTTTGACTCGTTATTGTCAGCTTTTAAAATACCTTTATATTGGTCAATAACATTAATTTTTAGCATGTTGTTGTTAATGAAAAATATTTGTAAGAGAAACAAATATTATTTAAGAATTTTTTTATCAATTGTTTTATTAATGATTGTGCAAACAGGAATATGTTTTTTTACAAGAATCGGTAGTACGAATATAAGCAATCAATTTGTTTCTACTTCTTTTGCTTTATTGTTTTTTTTCTTTGAAGTAATATTTCTGAATCTGCTAATTTATTTTTGTTATGATATTTCTATTAAAGAAACAATATTTTTTGCGGTAGCATCTTATTCTTTAGAGCATTTATCAAATGCAATAAAAGAAATTTTACTTTTTATACTAAATGTGAATGGAGTGTCTTTTAATACTTATATTACAACAATTTGTTTTAATCTTTTATTTAAAATGATTGTTATATTTTTAGTATATTTTTTGTTCTTAAGAAAATATTTAATTAAATATCAAATTGACGATATTATAGATAACAAAATTTTGGCTATTTCAATTATTAATTTATTAATTTGCATGGTTTTATCTTTATTTAAAAGTTTTACTATTGAAGGTGAAGTAAATAGATTTACCACTAATGTTATTTGTAATATTTATGCTATTTTTGGGTGCTTTTTATGTTTGTATTTGCAATTTGCTTTTTTTGTTGAATCTAAATTACTTGATGATAATAAAACATTAGATGTTTTGATAAAAGAACAAAATAAAAATAACGAATTATTTAAAGAGAACATTGACTTAATAAATATTAAATTTCATGATTTAAAGAAAGAATTAAGAAGAATTGAAGAAAATAATAATAATAATTATTATTATGATCCTAAAGTTATTGATAATATGAAAAAAACCTTATCAATTTATGATTTTTTTGTTAAAACAGGCAATAGTGCGTTAGATTCAATTATTATGAATTGTAATTTATCTGCTTTGAAAAATAATATTGATTTTACATATTTAGTTGATGGAAATAGCTTAGATTTTATGAAAACTGAAGATGTTGTCTCATTATTTGATAATTTACTTGATAATGCTTTAGAGGCTACGTTGTTAGAAGAAGAAAAAAATAGACTTATATATTTTGAAATTCATAAAGAAAAACAAATGTTAAGAATACATATTCACAATTATTCACATATAGAGCCAAAACTTTATAATGGTATACCAATGACATCAAAAAATAAAAAATATCATGGATATGGAATGAAATCTATACTTATGATTGTTAACAAATATGACGGTAATATTGAATTTCAATGGAAAGAAAATATTTTTAGTGTGAATATAATATTTCCTTTTTTTTAACAAATTAGTATGTTTTAATATCTTTATGGAAAATATAAAAGTAGTATTTATAGATATTGATAACACTCTTCTTGATTTTGATGAATATGTAAAAGAAACAATGAAAAATGGTTTTAAACATTTTTCTTTAAAAGAATATCAACCATATATGTATGATATTTTTACTCAAGAAAATAATAAATTATGGCAGCAAATTGAAAAAGGCGAATTAACATTTCAAGAATTAGAAAAAATTAGATGGAACAATGTTTTTAAAGCTTTAGATATTGATTTTGATGGAATTATATTTGAAAAATATTTTAGATCAGCACTATATAATAGTGCTATTGTAATTAATAATGCTGTAGAAATGTTATCATATTTAAATAAAAAATATATTTTATGTGTAGCAAGCAATGGACCATATAATCAACAAATTCATCGTTTAGAAATAGCTTATATAAAACAATATTTTTCTTATTTTTTTATTTCTGAAAAAATAGGTTATTCTAAACCAAATAAAGAATTTTTTAAAGAAGCATTTAAAGAATTAAATCAAAAAATAAATGTTTCTCCTAATGAATGTATGATAATAGGAGATTCATTATCTTCAGATATAAAAGGTGGACATGATTATAATATGAAAACATGTTTTTTTAATAAAAAGAAAAAAGATATAAAATTTAATGAAAATATTGATTATATTATTGATGATTTAAAAAACATAGAAAATATATTCTAATTTTTATTCAAAAAACCTATTTTTTAATATAAAGTTGTTTGTTATATAATTTAATTATTAAATATAAATATATCCTAAACTCTCGTAAAAAAATATACGCAGTTAAATTTTAGAAATAAAATCATTAA
>ERZ808246.1554-NODE-1554-length-16414-cov-2.831958_pt1 | contig 16414 bp, 14 predicted proteins | sample MGYA00521083_ERZ808246 | MGnify/ENA primary metagenome ERZ808246 (study PRJEB31516, sample SAMN03275577) | gut metagenome | biome: mammalia-associated habitat; material: feces | host: Papio cynocephalus | place: Kenya | collected 2012-07-07 ...
CTGATATCAGAATAATAGATATAATCTTAAACCCAGTAAAACCAGAATTATGGTTAGATCCTAGTATTGATGACTTCTATAAATTTGACAATTCTAAAGATATGAAACATGCTAAAGTTAAAAATTATAAACATATGGGGAAATTACCATTTAAGGTAACTCAGTAAGGAGGACATAATGAAAAATCTAAGTTTAATTGCAGCAGTCGGAGAAGATGGCGAATTAGGATATAATAATAGTCTAATTTGGAGAATAAGAGAAGATTTACAATTCTATAAAAAGATGACAATGGGTAAAAACATAATTATGGGTAGAAAGACCTTAGAGAGTATGCCTTTAAAAGCCCTAGAAGGAAGATATCCCATAGTACTTACATCAAAAGAATTAGAAAAATGTTCTAATGTATCAGTATTTCATAATATAGATCCATTACTTGATTATATTAGAAATACTGAAGAAGAATTTATGGTAGTAGGAGGAGCAAAAGTATATGAACAGTTACTACCTTATGTAGACATTATGTATTTAACAGAAATAAAAAGAAGTTCTTATGCCGATAGTTTCTTTCCATATTTTGATAAAGAAGAATGGAATATTACCGAGATGGGGGACTTCTTAGATAATGATATTCCTTATATAAGAAATAAGTATGTTAGAAAAAGGAGTATGATGAAATAATGGGAAAATTAATAGTTATTGAAGGATCTTGCGATGGCGTAGGAAAAAGTACCCAGTATAAAATGCTTATAGATAGATTAATGGAGGAAAAAGAAAAGATGATTATAACTCATCATTTCCCTAGTTATGGTACTTATCAAGGAAGACCAGTTGAAGAATATCTAAAAGGTAATTATGGTAAAATATCTGAACTTTCTCCTTATTTTGTCAATAGTTTATATGCTCAAGATAGAGCTATAACATGGATAACAGGACTAAAACACGAATATGAAAATGGTAGTATTATTATATTGGATCGTTATACAACCTCTTCATTAATATATCAATCTTCAGTTATTGAAAACGATAAAGAAAGAGAAGAATTTATTAATTATGTTTATGACTATGAGTATAATAAATTAGGAATAGCTAAACCAGACTTAGTAATATTCTTACACGCACCATTCGAAGTAGCTCAGGCTTTAAAAAAGAAAAGAAAAAATAATGATGGAGTAGAAAATGATATTCATGAAAGAGATTATTCATTTATGAAAAGAGTATCTGATAACTCTATTGATATAGCTAAGAAATTTAATTGGGATTTTATTGAATGTGCAGAAAATGAAGAAATGCGTTCAGTTCAAGATATCCATGAAGATGTATATAGTTTAGTTAAGAAGAAAATAAAATAATTTCTTCTTTTTAAATAAATATATTGTATTTATCAAAAACTTATGCTAAAATTAGTATGTAAAGTAAGAAGAGAAATTGTTGATAATTGATTTGCAAAATTTTATCAAAAAGATTCCAAATAATTCGCAAATCAACAAAAAAGGAAGGAGGCCCTTCTTATGAAAAAAGTATTATACAGAGATGTTAACCAGAAGTTAATTGGGGGGGGGGCAAAAGTCTATCTTAAATAATAATATATATAAAGCCTATGAAGTAACTAGTAGTAATACTAGTCTTTCATAGTCTTTTTTTGGTGAGGTGTAGTATGAAGAAAAAACATTTAATAATAATAGGAATTATTATACTGGGAACAATAACTATATTAAGCCTATATCAAACTTTTGCTTTGAGTGGAGAAATAACCAAAGATACAAGTGGTTATTATAATGTTACAGTAGGTGATGGAACTACTATTAACATACCTGCTGGCAGCACTAAAACAATATATTATAAATTAACTAATACTAATAATGGTACTGTTCAGTATGGAGTAGGCTATAGCGGTACCAATATAACAGTAGAATATTATAATGATACTCAAGATCCAGTAACAGGAACCATAGATTATGGTAAAAGTAAGTTTATAAAACTATCAGTCGAAAATACTGGAACTACTTCTAGTACGGCAACATTATCTACTATCTTAGGTTACGAAAAAGGTGGAAACTTAATAGTACCATCAGGAGTAACTCTAGTTACTAAAATGACATATGGCTACAAAGGATTAGCAAAATTAATTGCAAAGACTACTTTTACTCCAAATAGTACAGTAACTAATAATAGTGTAACCTATCAGTATGATACTACTCACAGTCTTATGAAAGATATAGGTAATAATATTAGATATTATGGAGCAGAACCAAATAACTATATTTATTTTAATTGTTCTGATTACTCTAATCAATCTTCATCAACATGTGAAACATGGCGTATAATAGGAGTATTTGATGGAAAAGTAAAATTGATAAGAAATGAGCCGATAGGAACATATTCGTGGGACAATAAGAATACATCAACAGGAGCAGAATCAGATAATGGTAAAAATGATTGGACAGATGCTAGAGTAATGAAATTATTAAATCCTGGTTACGAATCAGAAACTGTTGGAGGTAGTTTGTATTATAATTCAGGAAGTGGCACTTGTTACTCAGGACAAAATAATGCCACTAAAACATGTAATTTTACATCAACAGGAATCAAGAATTACACCACAAAAGGTCTAATTGCAGAAGAAGTTTGGTCATTAAGAAACAGTTCAGCCTATAATATAAATACGGCATATGAAAATGAGAGAGGCAAAGGGGCTGTATTTAGCGGAAGATCAACTGAATGGAAAGGAAAAATAGCTCTAGCATATCCAAGCGATTATGGTTATGCTGCAGATTTAAGTAAATGTAATAAGTACCTTAACAGTTATAGCGATAGCACTTGTACATCAAATAACTGGATGAAAGCCATATTAGGGAATGCTAATTTCGCATGGTTATTATCTGGTTATTCCAACGACTCCTCTAACAATTGGATGGTCAATTCGCGTGGTAATGTTGGTATCAACAATGGATATAATATATATGGTATTGTCCCAGTTCTTTATTTAGATTCTAAACTAAATATAAAATCAGGAACTGGATCAAATTCAGATCCATACCAATTAGAAGTTTAAGAAGATATAAGGTTATCTTCTTTTACTTTGATTTATCATAGTTAGAAAGTACTTCACTGTGAATATAATATCTTATAATTATTTATTACTAGACTAAAGGCTAGGAATGACATGAAAATACCTTGGATTTTCATGAAAGGATATAAAAATATATAGACATTTATTTATTAATATATTATAATTAATTAAAGGGAAACTAAATGATTGGGGGATATAATATGAAGATAGATGTATTAACATTATTTCCTAGTATGTATGATAATTTTATAAATGAATCAATAATAAAAAGAGCAATAGATAAAAAACAAGTAGAAATAAATATCCATAATATTAGAGATTATACAGTATATAAAAATAATCAAGTAGATGACTATCCATTCGGTGGTGGAGGTGGTATGGTACTTATGTGTGATCCAATCTTTAGGGCTATAGATGATCTAAAGAAAGAAGATACATTAGTAATAATGATGACACCATCAGGTAAAGTATATAAACAAAGTATAGCATATGATTTATCTAAACATAAACATATAATAATACTATGTGGTCATTATGAAGGCTTTGATGAAAGAATTAAAACAATCGTAGATTTAGAACTATCAATCGGAGATTATATTCTAACTGGAGGAGAATTACCATCAATGGTAGTAATGGATAGTATAATAAGATTAGTAGATAATGTAATAAGTAGTGAATCATTAGAGAGTGAAAGTTTCGATAATAATTTATTAGATTATCCAAATTATACAAAACCAGTAGAATATAGAGGAATGAAAGTACCAGATGTATTATTAAGTGGACACCATGAAAATATAAAGAAATATCGTTATGAAGAACAATTAAGATTAACAAAAGAAAATAGACCAGACTTACTAGGGGGCAATCATGAATAATTATTTTATAAGTAAAGATAACAAAAGTGGAGAGATAGTATATTTAGAATACGATAAAGATGGTTATAAAATAACGCCTAAAAGAAAGAAAGAAGATGCTATTGAAGTAAATAAAATAGTATTTGTATCTCCTAAATTAACTGAGAAACTAATAAAGAAAAAAATAGATCATAAAGTAGATAAATTATTATATGAATTAAATTTAATTAATATTGATGATGAAGATAATGATTCTGGTAATAGTGAAAAAATAAGAGATATGTTAAAAGAAGCAGAAAGATTTAGATTAAATATCATAAATAATTATAAGAAATATTTAGGTAATAGTTATATAACTCTTACACTAAAGAAAATGCAAATAATAATAGATGGTTATAAAGCTAAATTATATGCTATTAAAGAAAGAGAAAATGAAAAGATATTAATTAATATATTTAATCAAATGAAAATGGAAGAAGAACCAGAAAAGAAAGGCAAAGGTAGATAACATGACACTATTAGATGGTAAAGAAGTAAAATTAAAAGTACTTGAAGAATTAAAAGAAAAATTAACTAAATTAGATAGAAGTTTAGGATTAGTAGTAATCCAAGTAGGAGATGATCCTGCGAGTAACGTCTATGTAAGACAAAAAAATAAAATGGCGGAAAATCTAGGTTATAATTTTAATCATATAAAATTAGTAATATTAAGGAAGAAGAATTACTTAGTATTATTAATGAATTAAATAGTGACGATTTAGTAGATGGTATTCTAGTACAAATGCCTATTCCGAAGAGTCTTGATGCTAAAAGAATTCAAAATGCTATTATGCCAGATAAAGATGTTGATGGCTTAACAGATATTAATATGGGTAAGCTAGTACATAATAGAGATGCTCTTGCTCCATGTACTCCAATGGGAATAATAGATTTACTTGATTATTATAACATTCCTATCGAAGGCAAAAATGTTGTTGTAATAGGAAGAAGTGATTTAGTAGGTAAACCAATGGCTACTTTAATGACTAATCGAAATGCTACCGTTACACTATGTCATTCTAAGACTAGTAATTTAGAATTTTATACTAAGTCTGCGGATATATTAGTGGCTGCCATCGGCATACCTAAATATATAAAAGAGAATATGGTTAAAGAGGGAGCAGTTATTATTGATGTAGGTATAAATAGAATGGAAGATAACTCTCTATGTGGTGATGTAGACTTTGATAATGTTAAAGATAAAGTAAGTTATATTACACCAGTACCAGGTGGCGTAGGCCAAATGACCGTAGCTGAACTAGCAGTCAATACTTATAAGGCTCATATACTTAGAAAGAGTAAGTAAAAAGTTTTTCCAGTAGAATGGAAAAAAAGTAAAAAATAAAAAGTTTTTCCAATTCAGTGGAAAAACTTTTAAAATATAATAAAGTGTGCTATAATATTAATAGAGGTGAGAAATTATATGTTAATAAGAGAATTTTATTTAAAAAAGATAAGAGATTTTTATGATGTTAATTCTTTAATAAAAATATTATGTGGACTTAGAAGAAGTGGTAAGTCAGTTATCTTAAAACAAATAATTGATGAAAATGGAAAACCAAAGTTTGTTTCAGTAACTTGCACAAATATTGAAAGAATTGACGAAACTGTTAAGTATTATAATATGGTAACATCACAATCACTTAACTTCTTCTCAAATGGATTCTTGGGTGCAACAGGAATTGCAAACCTTTATCACTTTGAAAAAGATGCAAATGGCAATATTGTTCACAATCAAACCGAACTTGCAAGATGTAAAGCAGGTACAACTGATTGGGAAACTGGTACACAATTTGCTTACGATAAGTATGATGAAAACAAAATAACTGAAGAAGTTTATGTTGCATACAGACTTTCTGAAATAAGGAATATGGCTGACTGCTGGATAAACGACCCAAGTTCTCCATATTATGCAATTGCACAAAAGTATGGCAGAGATGTTGTTTATAACAAAGCAATACAAGTTGTTAACGAATACTTTAAAGATGGATATATCGAAAGTTTAAGAAGCACCGATGAAAAGTTCAAGATTACTTTAAGTGACAGAACACTAGACAAAAAAGTAAACTACAAAGATATATTCACATTGCCAGAAGCAAACAATAGTGAAAACTTTGTTGGTTGGTATAATACCTATGATGGAAAGATATATCAAGCAGGCGAAAGTGCAGAAATTCATATGAACACACACTTTATTGCAAGATATTCAAAATAAATTGCCTTACAAAAAATCTCAAGCATTTCACTTGAGATTTTTTATGTTTTTTGCATTGTTTTAATGTTGACAATTTAAAAAAATATGCATATAATACTAACCATATGACTATTTAGTTTAATATAAAAAGGAAGGAAAAGTATGTTAAAATTACTTAGATTTTTCAAGTGGTACACATGGGTCTTGTGTGCCTTGGTTGTTGGAATAATTGTGTTTCAAGTTAATCTTGAAATGGAACTTATTGCCAAAATGGGTGATATTATTGCCTTAATTCAAAAAACTGCAACCGAAACAGTTACAAGTGCAATGTTTTGGAATGTTGGCATAAAAATGATACTTATTGCTCTTGGAATTTGTGCAAGCGTTGTGCTTATAAATTTCTTGGCATCAACAATATCTTCAAACTTTTCAAAGACATTAAGGTCAAATGTGTTCAAAAAAGTTAACTCATTTTCTATGGAAGAGATGAACAAGTTTTCTGTTGCAAGTTTAATCACAAGAACAACAAACGATATAAAACAAGTTGAGCAAACAGTTTTTGTTACACTTCGTATGGCGATAACTGCTCCTGTTATGGGTGCATATGCAATTTCAAAAATTGTAAATTCATCTGTGACATTAACTTGGACAACAGCAGGTGCTGTGTTTGCGCTTATTGCACTAGTTATGTTTTTGTTCTTTGTTGCAGTTCCAAAATTTTCTCAAATTCAAAAGAAAACTGATAGAATTAACAATGTCACTCGTGAAAATTTGACAGGAATAAGAGTTGTTCGTGCATATGATGCCGAAAAGGAACAAGAACAAAAGTTTGAAAATGTAAACAGCGATTTAACCAAGACTCAACTTTTTGTAAACAGAACAATGGCACTTATGTGGCCAGGTATGGATCTTATTATGAATGCATTAAGTATTGCAATTTACTTTATTGGTGCATTCTTAATTGATGGTGGAAATCTTGTTTATTCTGACCTTGTTGTGTTTGTTTCATATTCAATGCACGTTGTTATGAGTTTTATGTTTATTGCAATGTTGTTTGTTGTTATTCCAAGGGGTGTTGTTTCTGGAAGAAGAATTAACGAAGTTTTGGAAACGGTTTCAAAAGTTCAAGACGGCAAGGGTGTTGAAAAAAGTGAAATAACAGGTGAAATTGAATTTAGAAACGTGTCATTTAGGTACCCAGATGCCGAAATGAACACTTTGGAAAACATTTCATTCAAAGTAAACAAAGGTCAAACAATTGCATTCATTGGTTCAACGGGGAGTGGAAAGAGTACACTTGTAAACCTTATCACAAGATTTTATGATGCAAGTTTTGGTGAAATTTTAATTGATGGCGAAAATATTAAAAATTACAAAGTTAGTGACCTTAACAACAAGATTGGTTATGTTCCACAACAAGGGTATTTGTTCTCTGGAACAGTAAAGTCAAACTTGCTGTATGGCAACGAAAATGCAACCGATGAACAAATTGAAAAGGCACTTGAAATCAGTCAAAGCGATTTTGTAAAAAATCTTGAAGGTGGTGTAAATGCCGAAATTGCACAAGGCGGAACAAACGTTTCTGGTGGGCAAAGACAAAGATTAAGTATCGCAAGAGCAATTATAAAAAACCCAGAATTTTATATATTTGATGATAGTTTTTCTGCTCTTGACTATAAAACAGATAAAACACTTCGTAAAGAATTGTCAAAGTATACAAAAGACGCAACAAAAATTATTGTTGCCCAAAGAGTTGGAACAATTATGGATGCCGACCAAATTGTTGTTCTATCGGAAGGCAGAATAGTTGGTGTTGGAACTCACAAAGAGTTGTTAGACACTTGCGATGTTTACAAAGAAATCGCATTATCACAATTGGATAAGGAGGAGTTATAAAATGGCAAGATACAATAAAAATAACATCCAAAAACCAAAAAATGGTAAAAAATCATTATTGCTGTTAATAAAATCACTAAAACCTTATCGTTGGGCTGTTGTTGTTGCATTGTTATTTGCAATCATTGGAACAATTATTGCACTTATACTTCCAAATATTTTAAAAGATGTTGGAAAAGAAATATTTGTTTCTGCACTTGGACTTCCTATCAACTTGCAAAAAGTGACATCACTTTGCATATGGCTTTTAATTATGTGCACTGTGTCAAGTGTATTCAGTTATTTCCAAGGCTTTATTATGAGTGGAGTAACTGCAAAAATTACACAAAGATATAGAACACTTATCTCTGAAAAAATTAATAAATTACCACTAAAATATTTTGATAACTCAAGTTATGGTGATATTTTGAGTAGGGTGACAAACGATGTTTCAACAATCGGTCAAACACTTAACGAAAGCATTTCAAATGTTATAACTTGTGTAACAATGTTTGTTGGTTCACTTGTTATGATGTTTGTAAACTCTTGGCAATTAACACTAATCACTTTGTGTGCTTTGCCAATCAGTATGGGACTTGTTTTGCTTTTGGTAAAGTTTTCTCAAAAATACTTTGTAAAGCAACAAAAATCTCTTGGCGAACTTAATGGAATTGTTGAAGAAAATTATTCAGCACATAATATTGTAAAAACATTCAATGCCGAACAAAAAGCGCAAAACGACTTTGAAAAAGTAAACAAAGAACTAAAGACTTCTGCTTTTATGTCGCAATTCATATCTGGAACAATGTATCCAACAATGAATTTTATCAATAATTTGGCGTACACAATTGTTTGTGTTGTTGGTGGAATTATGGCAATAAGCGACCCATTATTTGCAGTAACAGTTGTTGCATTTGTTGAATATATGAGAATATTTAATCAACAAATAAGCCAAATATCTCAAATAAGTTCAACACTTCAAAGTGGCGCAGCTGCAACCGAAAGAGTTACTGAGTTTTTAAGTGAAGAAGAACAACCAATTGAAACAGGTGACAAAGTTACACTTGAAAATGTAAAAGGTTTGGTTGAGTTTAAGAATGTTTGCTTTGGCTATACAAAAGACAAAGAGATTATCAAAAACTTTTCAGCAAAAATACTACCAGGGCAAAAAGTGGCAATTGTTGGACCAACTGGTGCAGGAAAAACAACTTTGGTCAACTTGCTTATGCGTTTCTATGAGATTGATTCTGGAGAAATTACTATTGATGGTGTTTCAACAAAAGATATGTCAAGAGAATATGTTAGAAGTTTGTTTGGAATGGTTCTTCAAGACACATGGATATTTGACGGAACAATAAGAGAAAATGTTTCCTTTGGTACAAAAGGTTTAACAAACGAACAAATTGAAAAGGCTTGCAGTTTTGCTCACATTGACCACTTTATTCGTTCGCTCCCAGGTGGATATGATATGGTGCTTGATGAAACAGCAAACATAAGCCAAGGGCAAAGACAATTGCTTACAATTGCAAGAGCAATGGTAAACAATGCGCCAATGCTTATTCTTGATGAAGCAACCTCATCAGTTGATACAAGAACAGAACAACAAATTCAAAAAGCAATGGACACCTTGACAAAAGGTAGAACAAGTTTTGTTATTGCCCACAGACTTTCAACAATCAAAAATGCCGACCAAATACTTGTTATGAAAGACGGAAATATTGTTGAACAAGGCACACATCAAGAACTTTTGGCAAGGGGTGGCGTGTATGCTGACCTTTATAACAGCCAATTTTAATAAAACAAAAAAATGTGAGATATTCTCACATTTTTTTATATTAAAGTAGTTGGGATTTCTCCACGATCGCCTACGAAGTGGGAGTCGAAATGACCACTATAAAAGCGGTTAAGATTTCTCGTTTGCTAGTGCGAAGATGTCAAACTCGAAATGACTTTTTATTATTGTATAGTCATTTCAACTGTCGACACCGAAGTGTGACCTTTGAGAAATCTTAACCATAAAAAAAACTTTTTAAAAAACATTCGCTTTTCGTTTGACATTTACCCTAGGGGGGGGGGTATACTAACAATGTATAAGTGTATGGATTTTATTCATACTACACAAAGGAGAAAACTATATGAAAAAATTTAAAATTGCAATAACAATTGCGACAATGTGTCTTGCAATTATGGTATTGTGCTTTGGTGTGTATTCGGCAACAAGTGTTACATACAATATTGGAGGAAGCATATCTTATCAAATTGACGATGTAATGGTTGAAGTAACGACAAGACTATATAAAAAAAGTGAGTCATTATCTCAAACTGACTTAAGAGCAAAGGCAAGAGATATAGAGAATGTGAGTCTAGATAGTATTGATACAAGCATATATGGCGAGCATAAAGAAATTGATAGTTTTAATACATTAACCGACCTTACAAAAGAAACATACACAAAAGATGGTATTGAAATTAATTATAACAATAGTATAACATATTTCATTGTTATAAATGTAAAGAGTTTGACAAGTGATGCAAATTATCATATTGCTATCACAAGTGTTGAACAAAATGTAAGTAAGATAAATAGTAATTTTTATAAAACTAATTTTCAAAATGAAATAACAAAACCTATAACTGGTGAAAATATTGGCAAAAATATTGTTATTGCATATTCATTAAATGACCCAAAAACATCAATAGAATGTGGAGTTACCTTTAAATATAATATGGAAATTTCAAAAGGCGACTATAAAGAAAAAGCAGGCACTTTGTTGAGTTTTGAAGATAATAATTTGCAAACAGCAACAGAACTTGACTTTGCAGATGGAATATATCAAGTTTCTCAAAAACAAGATGGAAAAGAAACTGACCCATATTACATAGGGAAAAACACTGCATTTGCGGCAATTGGAATGGAGTTTTATGCATGGGCATACAACTACAAAATAGTCAACATTAGTCAAGAATATAACACTTTGGAAATAAATGTTGTAAATAATATTCAAGACCAAATGGCATTGGTAATATCAAAATTTAATTGTAATGATGCCGATAAAGTTTTACAATGGAATGAGGGCTCTGGTCCAATTGTAATTGACAACTATTACAATGGGCTATTGGATGGCGAATATGTAACGAGCAATAAAAAAGTAACAATAGTTGATGGAGAAAATGATATTGATTTTTCAAAAGATCTTTCAATTGGAGTGATATATGGATATACCACATTATCTTCTTTGGATGTAACCTTATCTTTCGAATTAACAAATGCAAAGTATAATGAAGACAAAACATTGAAATTTGTAAAAACAAATGGCGGTAGAGAACTTTCTGTTTCGGCAGGAAAGCAGGATTTGAGTGGAGATATTGTTATTCCTGAAACTTTTAATTTTGACGGAGAACTGTTGCCTATAACTGAAATAAAATCTGGCAATTCTACGTATTTTGATGGAAATGGTTTCTCATATTGTGGGAATATTACTGACGAAGATGGTAACACAGTGGAAGAAAGTTGTACTCAATTTACTATATCACTACCAAAGACAATAAAAAAGATAGGCAAGGGAGCATTTGAAAGTAGCAATGTGACAAAAGTAACATTCGCAGATGGTATAAAAATCGATGAGATTCCAGATTACTCTTTTCATAACTGCGAAAAACTTGAAGAAATTAAAATTCCGCAAGGTGTTAAAAAGTTGGGAGAATCCGCAATAACAACTGGTGGCACAAAAGTGAAATTTGAATTCCCATCATCTTTGGTAGACATATCTACTACAAGTAGTAGTATTCCTAGTGTTTCAAATTCGACAACCGATTCAAATGGTTTTGAATTCTTATCAGCCTATGATGACTCAAATTATAAAATTTGGATTTCTACCGATTCAAATTCTGCAGTCACAAGTGTAACAAAAGATATGCTCAGCGGTGTTAGATTTATTTTGTCAGATTGTATATCAAGCAAAATGACATCATTAGAACTACCAAACACACTTTTAAAAATTATGAAACAAAGTCCATATATGGGAACGGGTATAAATATTTCCAGTCTAACAATTGAAAGTGGTAATGATAAATATATTGTTACAAGCAATTGCTTAATAGAAAAATTGACAAAAACTTTAGTTTTTGGATGTAAAGGTTCAACAATTCCAACTGACGGCAGTGTCGAAGTTATTGGTGAAGCATCATTTAGATATTCAAGTATAGAAAGTGTGGTTATTCCAAGTTCTGTAAAAAGAATTGAAGCATATGCATTTGAACAATGTAAAAATTTGGCAAGTGTAACATTTGAAGGAAATTCATTAACATATATTGGATATGGTGTATTTCAGGATACTGCAATTGGAGACATCGAGATTAAAGGAACAAATTTTGAACTCGGAGAAAGTATGTTTACATCGTGCGATTCGCTAACAAGTGTAAAGTTGACTGGGTGTAGAACAATAGGTCTATATGCCTTCCAAGCTTTATCATATCTGGGAAGTGTGACAATTGATACATCTGTAAAGAGTATTCAAGCAAAGGCATTTTATAAATTGAACGGGGTAGTTATAAATTACACTGGAACAGTTGAACAATGGAAAAATATTTTATTGGCGGATACTTGGTATAAAGAAGACGATGTGAGTAGTACAATAACAGTAAAATGTACAAATGGGACATTACTATATGATGCAACAAACGATGGGGTTGTGCAATAACAAAAAAATGTGAGATAATTCTCACATTTTTTTATATTAAAGTAGTTGGGATTTCTCCACGATAGTCTACGAAGTGGGGGTCGAAATGACCACTATAAAAGCGGTTGAGATTTCTCGTTTGCTAGTGCGAAGATGTCAAACTCGAAATGACTTTTTATTATTGTATAGTCATTTCAACTGTCGACACCGAAGTGTGACGTTGGAGAAATCTCAACCATTAAAAAATAGTTATTTTATCTAACTTTTACATTCATTCTTTTGATTAAGACAACATTTTTAAAGTCTTGTTTTATTTCTTCATTTGTAGGGAAGAATGGAAAACCTTGGTTGTTTTTTATTCTTGTTCTAATAAGATTTTTTGTGTGTTCAATTAGTTGTTGTTTGCAGTCGTCAATACTTTCACTTACAACGTCTTTCATAACAAACCCAGGAACAAACCCTTGATATTTGTTTGCGCCTTTAACAATTACAAGTGGAACAGAAATTACTTCACTTGTATTTTGATTTATTGTAACATCTTCAAATATAAATTTATCTTGTCTTTTAAAAGCCATTGTTTTTTCCTTTTTTATTATTATACTATGTAAACATTTTTATTGCAAACAAAAAGCATATGAGATAAGCAAAATTACATCAAAAATGATAAATTATTGCAAAAATGTTGACATTATTTATTATTTGTATTAACATACAAGTGTAATTTGAATTTACCGAATAAAAGACAAGTAGTCAAAAATTATGTTTTTGTAGAGAGTAACAGTCATGGCTGAAAGCTGTTTAAAAACACTTTTGTATGAAACCACTTTTAAGGTAAGGTCGCTAACTTCCATAGTTAGAAATTAAGTGGCAAATTTATTTTGCAATTAAGGTGGAAACACGGTACAAATTATCGTCCTTAAGAGATTATCTCTTATGGACTTTTTTTATTAAAAGGAGCAAAAAATGGATAAAGAAAAAGAAGAATTACAGCACAAGGCAAGACACACAGCAAGTCACGTTCTTGCTGGGGCAATCAAAAGTTTGTATGGGGAAGATGTAAAGTTTGGAATTGGACCTGCAATTGAAGATGGGTTTTATTATGACTTTGATATGGAAAAGAGTTTGACCCCGGAAGATTTTGAAAAGATTGAAACGAAAATGCACGAAATAATCAACCAAAATCTTGATATGACAAAGGAAGTTATTTCAAAAAAACAAGCACTTGAAATGTTTAAAAATCAACCATACAAAGTTGAACTTATCAACGATTTGCCAGAAGGTGAAGAGATTTCTATATACAAACTTGGCGATGTTTTTACTGACCTTTGCAAAGGTCCTCATGTTGAAAATACAAAAATGTTAAGAAATTTTGCATTCAAAATAAATCGTGTTAGCGGTGCATATTGGCGTGGAAGTGAAAAAAACAAGATGATGCAAAGAATATATGTTTATGGATTCTTGGACAAACAAGACCTAAAAGAACATTTGGCACTTGTTAAAGAAGCACAAGAAAGAGATCACAGAAAACTTGGCAAAGACCTTGGGATATTTATGTTTTCTGACCTTGTTGGACGTGGACTTCCAATGTGGCTTCCAAACGGATTTATTGTTCGTAGAGCATTAAGTGACTATATTATGGACAAAGAAATTGAACTTGGTTATAAGCACGTTATGACACCAAGCTTGGCAACAGTTGACCTATATAAGACATCGGGTCACTGGGATCATTACCATGAAGATATGTTCCCATCAATGAAAAGGGAAGATGATGACGAAGAATATGTACTTCGTCCAATGAACTGTCCGCATCATATGATGATATACAAAAACTTTATGCATTCATACAAAGATTTGCCACTTCGTATTGCCGAAATTGCAAACGATTTTAGATTTGAAGGTAGTGGTTCTCTTTGTGGAATTGAAAGAGCAAGAGCATTCACTCAAAATGACTCACACATTTTCTGCCGACCAGACCAAATTGAAAGTGAAGTTGATAATGTTATAAAACTTATTCTTGATGTGTACAAAGATTTTGGTTTCAAAAAGTATAGTTTCAGACTTTCACTTCGTGACAAAGATAATGCTGAAAAGTATTTTGGAAATGACGAACTTTGGGAAAAGAGTGAAAGTGCATTAAGAAAAATTTTGCAAGATAGTGGCGCTGAATTTTATGAAGCAAAAGGCGAAGCCGCATTCTATGGACCAAAGATTGATGTTCAAGTTAGAAGCGCACTTGGTCATGATGTAACACTTTCAACTGTTCAACTTGACTATCAACTTCCTGAAAAGTTTGAACTTGAATATGTTGATGAAAACAATGAAAGGGTAAGACCGGTTGTTATTCACAGAGCAATTCTTGGTTCTCTTGATAGATTTGTTGCATTTTTGCTTGAAGAAACAAAAGGAGTTCTTCCACTTTGGCTTGCTCCTGTTCAAATGGAAATTCTGCCAATTAGTGACAAATTTATTGACAAATGCAAAGATGTTGAAATTGAACTAAAAAAACAAGGGTTTAGGGTTGAACTTGACGAAAGAAATGAAAAGATTGGTTATAAGATAAGAAGTGCAATATCTCAAAAAATTCCATATATATTAGTAATGGGCGAAAATGAAATAAACAATGGCACAGTTTCGGTTCGTGCTCGTGGAACAAATGAATCAAAAGAAATGAAGATTGAAGAATTTATTTTGTTTGCAAAACTCAAATTAGAGAATAGGGAGTAAAATATGATTGGAATAATTGCTTGTGCAGGCAAAAGCACAAGGCTTATGCCTTGCACAAACTTTTTGAGTAAGCAACTTTTGCCACTTTATGACAAACCACTAATTTATTATCCAATTTCAATGCTTATGAAAGTTGGTATTAGGGATATATATATTGTTGTCAATAGTGAAAATTATGATTTATATCAAAAGCAACTAGGCGATGGTAAAGATTGGGGAATCAATATCAATATTGTTTTGGACAAAGATATCAAAGGCACAATTGGTGCATTTTGTAAGTGCTTGGAATTTATAGAAGGTCAAAAGGTATGTTTTGTTTTGGGGGACAATTTTTTCTATGGCAAAGAATTTGAAAAACAATTGGAATATGCTGTAAATAATCCAAACGGGGCATATGTTTTTGGTTATCCAGTGAAAAATCCAAAAGCATTTGGTGTTGCAAGTTTTGATAAATATGGGAATGTTACAAAACTTGTTGAAAAACCAGAAAATCCAGAAAGCAATATTTGTGTTACCGGCATTTATGTCTATGATGAAAAATGCTATGAACTTGCTCAAAAGGTTAAACTTTCAAAAAGGGGCGAGTATGAAGTTACAGACCTAAATACTATGTATCTAAGCAAAAAAGAACTCAAACTTTGCAAAGTGCCAAAGAAAGATTTTTGGCTTGATGCAGGGACAAGTGAAACATTGCTCAAGGCAAGCAATTTCGTTTATAAAACAATTAAGAAAACAAAAAAACAAATAGGTTGCATTGATGAAATTGCATATCAAAAAGGTTTCATCACAAAAGAGCAATTGCAAAAAAATTATGAAAAATTAAAGAAAACATCATATGGACAATATTTGTATGATAATTATCTAAAAAATTAGAACAAAAAAAGGAACTTCATTGAAGTTCCTTTTTTATGGGGTGATTAGTGGGATTTGAACCCACGGTCTCAAGAGCCACAATCTTGCGCGTTAGACCAGCTACGCT
>ERZ808246.1555-NODE-1555-length-16409-cov-19.294179_pt1 | contig 16409 bp, 10 predicted proteins | sample MGYA00521083_ERZ808246 | MGnify/ENA primary metagenome ERZ808246 (study PRJEB31516, sample SAMN03275577) | gut metagenome | biome: mammalia-associated habitat; material: feces | host: Papio cynocephalus | place: Kenya | collected 2012-07-07 ...
TAGCCATAGACATCGGTGTAGTCGGTACCTTTCCCGTTCTGACTGTATGTTCCGACAATCTCATCGATAAGACTGGCGCCACTGCCGCTCCAGGAGAACTCAGCGTAGCCGCTTGTCTTGTAGCTGTAGAACCAAACGTTGCCTCCTTCGGCCTTTGAACCGGCGAAGCTGGAGTAGAAATCACTTCCGTTTGTCGCTGTGTAAAGCTCTATCCACTCGTTGCCCTCTTCGCCGCCTGTCTTGACCCAGATGTTCGGCAGGTAAGGCTCATAGCAGTTAAGGATGTTGATGCTTGTGTCGTCGTTGACAGAGAATTCAAGGTCGTAACCATCTACGTTGTACCAGTTCTTCAGGGTGTAGGTACCGTTGTTCCAGGCGATCATCGTCACATCCCACTTGTTGCCAGTTCCGTCATCGAAGGTTCCGTTGACCCTCCAGGCTTCTTGTTTCTCAATCTCAAAAGTGGCGGTGGCCAATTCTGAGTCACTGAATGCTTCGTCATCACTGACGGCTTTTAGTGAGACGGTGTAAGTGCCGGTCGAAAGATTTCCGATCGTGATTTCCGTTCCTGTGATATCCCATGATCTTTCTGTCCCTCCGTTGATCAAGATAGTCAGGATGTAATGCGTGGCGTTAGGCACTTCCTCCCAAGTAGCCAACGCGCCACCATTAACTTCAACGGACAGTTTTGGGGTAGCCAACTGTACGATTGCCGGAGTCGTGCCGGTCAGAGTGGCGATGCTGGATTTTTCGTACGAAGAACCGAAACTTGAGTAGGCCCAGACGTTGAGAGTGTAAGTGGTGTTGTCCTTAAGGCCTGTGAAAGTCGCGGCGGTGCCTGTCGTCACATCACCATAAACGACGTTGTTCTCAGGATCCATCAGCTCGTAGCCGTACTGAGTGGCGTCCTTGATGTTTTCCCATTGGAAAGTCAGAGAGCTGACAGTCGCCTTATAGACTTCTCCTGTCGGGGTCTGGAGAGGAGTCGTGACCGGATCCTCGTCCTTGCAGGAGGTGAATATTCCGATGCTCAGAAGCACGAGCGGTAAATAATACCTCATATTGATTTTTGAAAATAGATGTTTCATGATTTTGTCTGTTATTCTGCTGCCGGTATGTCATTGCTGTTCCAGTACATATAGATGTACACGTAGCCGGTGTTGTCATCGTTGGCCAGATAGCCATAGGAACAAAGGAATCCTGTGGATTTCTCTGTGCTGCCGTTCATGTCGATGTAGGCGTAGTACGTAGAGGACTCATCCTTGTAGAAGTTGATGGCGCTGAATCCGTCTGTGGCTCCCTCCGGTGTCCATGAGGCATAGTCTTGGTTGGCTACATTATTCATCAGCCACCACCATGAACCACCGTCCGGGTCATCCATGTAGTGATCAAGCGGGATGAATGTGCCTTTCCAAGTGGATCTGTCCTCTGGAGAGAAGACCACAAATTTCTCGGCTTCATCATCGTAGCTCTTGATTGAGAAACCGAGGTTGACTCCGGATCCGAGGAAATTCTCTATGTAGAACTTGTTGTAGCCTTCGAGATTGTAGATGTCAGAGTAAGTGTCAGGGAACCTCTGACCGTCATACATGAAGCGGGCGTTCTTCACAACCTTCACCCAACGGGCGATCACAACGTTTCCGGTGAACACATCAGAGCCATCCAGAACGGCATAATGATCGACATGGTCGTCTCCGAGCCTGACGGTGAAAGTGTAGTCCACCTTTTGCTCCAGACCGTTCATCTTGATGTCGAGATTGGCTTCAGACTCTCCGGCATTGAACTCCACTGTCGAAGGAACTTCAAACACATCGTCTTTTGACACGACAATCACAGGCACTGAGGCCGCGTTGTCAGAGACTGTGCGTGACACGGTCAGCGAGAGGACGTCAGACGCTGAATATTCTTCCGGAGTCAGTGTGTAATCTGCCTGGTTTGAGGATGGGAAATATGCGGAAATGCAGTCTGGTGAGGTCTCAGGACCTTTTTCGTAACTGTCATTCTTGTCGCAGGATGCGGACAAGAGAATCGCGATTCCAGCCGCTGCCGCGTAGATATATTCGTTGAATCTTTTCATTTTGATTTCTCCTCTTAGTTATTGTTGCACTGTGATGACTCCTGACGGATTCGGCGAGATGATGACGGCCTGATTGCGGTCTTTTTCGCTTTCAGGAATCATGTAGTTCATCCATGGGGCGACATAGCCCTTGTAAGAGTTCAGCCTGTACTCGGTCTCGTAGTTGGTGCCTTCGTAATTCCTTGTGACAGCCAAGGCCAAGCGCTTGTAGTCAAAGTAGTTGATGCCTTCTCCCCAAAACTCGATTCTGCGTTGGATCATAAGCTCATTGATGAATGAGTCGAGATCGGCTGCTGTGCAGGTGTAGGAACCATCGGTGTAGCGATAGGTGTTCATGAACTCCTGAAGCTTCGACGAAGCTGAAGCTACTCCTTCAGTGTGGGCCACAGCCTCGAAATAGTCGAAGTACATCTCCTCGATTCGCATCAGAGGCAGGCTGGCGACAAGACCCGTTTCCAAAACCGTCAGGGAGCCGCTGCCGGGACGGAATTTCAGATTGGCGTAGGCCGGAATCTCGCTCCATTTTGTCTCGGAGACGGATGTGCGATATTTTGCGGGAGCAGGGTTCTTGCCGGCATCATCCGGAGATACCCAACTGTTCTTCCGCCAGTCACTGTCGGAAATCTTGCTGTAGAGGGCCTCACCGATGCAGCGGTAAGCATTGTAGCTGATGTTTGTCATGCCCCAGTCAGCTTCGGATGCCATGTAACCAAGGAAGGTGCTCCAGTAGATGTCGTCTATCTGCTCCTTGCTTGTGACTGAGGTCCCCAGAATCCATGATGGTTGAGGGCTGTTGAAGCCTGTCTGAGGATCGCTCCATTGATCTTGGGTAAGAGGTGAGTAGGAAGCGTTCGCGATGACTTTGCCGGCATATTCAGCGGCCTTCGCATAACAATCGTTGGCGGAGGTGATCCCTGTTTTGCCGTAGCCATCGGAATCATTGTCAGCCTCGATCTGTTTCGCCAGGGCCTGGGGATCCTTCTCGAAGCGGGTCGCCATCTCAAGCCACAGGCGAGCCTTCAATCCGTAGATGACACTCTGGTCCACGAAAGACTTATTTGTCCTTGAATATCCTTTCAAGCATTCTTCCGCACGATTCAGGTCGTTCATGATGAAGCGGTACATGGTGTAGAACGGTGCGCAAGGATTGTTTGTCAACTCATCTGTGGTAGTGTTCTCATCCACGATAGGGACCGTCACTCCGAAGCATCCTTTTTCATTGGCTTCATTGTCAAGCGATGAGATTCCGGTCGCGCGGTACTCGAAAAGACGGCTCAAGTCAAGGTAGAGCATGGCCCTGTAGCCAAGACCAACACCGAGATAGTGTCTTACTTCCTCATTCTCATCAGGATTTATCGATAAACTCAGCGAAATGACATTGTTCGCGTTCTTGATGAAGGAGTAGTAATAGTAGTAAGGATAGTAGTAGGTGTAACGCAAGGATGTCGCGTTTTCCGTATAAATCCAATAGTTGTAACCGTTGTCGGCCATCGGGAAATCCTCTCCCATGATCTCGCGCATGTACATTTGGCAAGGATATCCCCAGTCCGTCAGATAATCACTTCCTCCGTAGGTGTTCCATGTCACAAGAAATGCAGGGAGACTGTTGGTCAAGTGCGCTAAAGACGATGCCCCCTGGATCTGATCCGGAGTGGCGGTGTCGCTTGGGAAAGTCTCCTCGATACATCCAGTTGCGCAGAATGTGGAGCAAAGGATGGTAGTCAAGATGTAAATGTATCTTTTCATATTCATTGTCGCTTAAATTATCTAGAACTGAACAGTAAGGCCTCCGGTGAATGTGCGCATCGGTGAGTATGATGAAGTGGAGGAACTTCCCCAGAAACTTCCGCGTGGGTCGAATCCTTTCCGCTTGCTCCAGTAATAAAGGTTATCTCCTGACACATAGATCCTAAGGCTGCTGAGCCCCATCTTGGACACCCAGTTTTTAGGCAATGTGTAGCCAAGATTGATGGTTTGAAGGGTAAGTGTGCCGGCATCGGTAAGGAATCTGTCAGACAGGTAGGACACGCTGGTGTCAACATCCTTGACAGCGTACTGGAAACGAGGGATAGATGAGTCAGTGTTGGTCTCAGACCATGCGTCAAGCAGATCCTTGTGGAATGCGAATCCTGTGTTTCCGTTGGACGGGTTGTTCATCAGGGACATGTAGCCGTTGTCGATGGCTTTTCCTCCTATGCTGTAGTTGAAGTTGACGGAGAGATCGAATCCCTTGAAGTTCAGCGTGGTGCTGAAACCTCCATAAAGATCTGGATCAGCGTTTCCGCAGTTGTAGTAAGTGGCCTTTGAGTTGGATGTGGTTGTGGTGGTCTCACCTGTGCTCTCATTGAACTGGTACCACAGCGACTCTCCAGTCTCCGACACCCCGGCGAACCTCTTCATGCGGAATGTGTGGATGGAAAGGCCCTCACCGTAGAAATAGTTGCCGTTGACATAGCCCGGATGACCGTCAAGGATGTTCTTCTTGTTGTCTTCCTGGAGCATAAGCACCTTATTCTTGAAATGGGTGGCGTTAAGATTGATCATCCAGTTGAAATCCTTGGACCTGATGACATTGAAATGGAGATCCAGTTCCACACCCTTGTTCATCATGTCTCCGACATTGTCGTAGGAACCACCGTAACCACCTGACATCGGCACATAGACAAAGCAGAGCATGTCAGTGGTCTTGCGATGGAAATACTCAACGCTACCGGTAAGGCGGCTTTTGAATATCTCGAATTCCAGACCGGTGTTGAAGTTGCTGTTGGTCTCCCATGTGATGTTCGGATTTCCGACTCCGCTTTGGACAAGAGCTATCTGGCCGTTGACGTTGTCAATCGAGAAGGTGTCGGTGTACCTGTAGTCTCCGATGTCATCGTTGCCCTGCTGGCCCCATGAGGCTTTGAGCTTGAGCATGTCAATCCAGTTGACATCGAACCAGTTCTCTTTGTTGATGGTCCATGCTCCACCGACCGAGTAGAAATTGCCCCAGCGATGATCCGGATGGAATCTGGATGACGCGTCGCGGCGGTATGAGGCCGAGAGGAAGTACTTTTCATCGAAGTTGTACATCGCGCGGCTGAACCAGCCTTCGGTGTTGTAGCGGCTCGTGGAGCTGCCGTTCTTGATGACTTTGACAGCTCCGTTGAGTTCGTCTGTCCCGAAGTAAGAGAACATGTTCTCCCTGTCACCCCAAACGTAGTTGTAGTTGTACTTGTAGTTCTCATGTCCGGCCATCACGGAAATGTTGTGCCGGCCTAACTGTTTGGTGTAGTTGACGATCTGCTGGAAGTTCAGAGTGAATGTCTGATACGCTGTCTTTGAGATGTAGCCTCCAGGGTAGGTAGAAGCCGTGTTCCCATAGAATGGTTGAACTTTTGAGGTGTTGTTCCATTCGTTGTCGGTCACTGTTCCGTTTAAGGTAATCTTGAGCCCGTCAATCGGAGTGAAGTCGGCATAGCCGTTGAGAGTGGTGATGTTGGCGACAGTGGCGTTCTTGTTCAACTCATTGGCTTGGAGCGGATTTCTGGCCGGGAGCAGATTCGCAGGACGTTTTGCCCCACCGTTCTCTCCTGAGCCATAGTCGTAAAGTTTTCCGTTCTCATCGGTCATGATGTCTCCGTTGTCATCCCGGATGTAAACCGGATAGATAGGAGCCAGTCCGGACACCATTGTGAAGAGGTTGTCTCCGTCATTGACATCATTCTGGTTAGTGTGGGTGTAGCTCAGGCTCGCTCCGACCTTGAGCCACTCCTTTGCCTGGTAGTCTGTCTTGAATCTGGCGGAGTAACGCTCAAAATCAGAGTTGTAGGCTATGCCTTTGTTGTTCAGGTAGCCGAGTGAACCGTAGAAATTCATCTTGCCGCTTCCTCCGGTCAGACTGAGATTGTACTCCTGACGCAGGCTCTTGCGGAAGGCTTCGTCAATCCAATCATCAGGCATCAACGTGTAGAATTTGCCATTGTTGTAGACGCGGTTTCCGAGTGTGGCGTGAGGGTTGATCCTGCCGTTCGTTCCGATAAGATATTCATTTTCAGGTACTGAATAGACAATGTAGCCCAATCCGCCCTGAGAGGCAGGTTTGCCAAGCGTGCTGTTGGCGGTGACATGCGCATCATAAGCTGACAGACCGTTGTCACGGACGTTGTAGTTGTACAGTGCCTTGTAGTACATCTCATAGTACTGGCCAGGGTCGGTGATTATGTCATATTCCTGAGTTGCCCGGCTGTTCACGCCCCATTTGGCGTCAAGCGTGACCACTGCGTTCTCGGACTTGCCTTTCTTCGTGGTGATCATGATCACTCCGTTGGCGCCTCTTGCTCCGTAGAGGGCGTTGGAGGCGGCGTCCTTGAGGACTGTGATGCTTTCCACGTCATTAGGGTTGAGATTGTTCCATCCTCCATCGTAAGGAGCTCCATCGACAATGATCAAAGGAGATGTGCCGGCATTGATGGAACCGAATCCTCGAATAGCGATGGATGGGGTGGCCGTAGGAGAACCGGAATTTCCTACCATCTGAAGTCCGGCCACCTCTCCTTGAAGTCCGCTGAACACGTTGGTGAGCTGCTTCTTTTCAAGGACGTCACTCTTCACCACTGAGGCGGATCCCGTGAAAGAAGATTTGGTCTGCTGGCCGAAAGCAACCACAAGGACCTCATCGAGCAGTTTCTGGTCGGCCTTGAGAGTTATCCTCATAACCAGTTTCGGATCCACTTCAACCGGAAGATAGCCGAGGCATGAGACTTGAAGTTTGTCCGTTGTCTTGACTCCTGACAGAGAGAAACTGCCGTCTGGTTCCGCCATGCGTCCCTTGGTGGTTCCTTTGATGATCACCGAAGCACCGGCAACGGGTTCTCCGTTCTCGTCGATGACGGTTCCTTTGATGTCTATGGTCTGGGCCGGCGCAAGTGAAAATGCCGTCAGAAGCATAAACAAAAGTACAAAGAATCTTTTCATACGTTCTTATTGTTAAAGTATACATTTTTTTAATCATGAAAATAGCGTTCAGAATATTTGCCGCTCTGATTGTCTGCATCTTTCTATTCGCCTGCAACGGAAACAAGGAAGACAACTCCTTCCGGGAGGAATTTTCCGTCTCCGATGGTTTGGGAATATACAAGGACGGTAAACCGGTGCTGACTTTTCTTAAGAACAAGCACCAGTATTACAGCAACCCCTCCGAGGGTATCATGCGGATCATCGACAACGAGGGCACGCGCGATGTCACGGTCAAACTCGACGGGATGCCTTCGTCCTCCGGGAAGGTCAGCGGGACAGTCACCGGGAACATGGGAATCACAGGGTTCAGTTTCAGTGAATTGGAGATTATAAAGATGGACAGCAGGACGGTCTGGCTTTGGTCAGATAAGGACAAGGCAGGATTCATCTTTCCTTCCGCCGGACTGCTGACTGAAAGAAATAACTAATTGTATACTTTATAATATGACATTTATGTATCTGACGAAATATTCGGCGGTGCCGTCAGGCTTTGTCAGAACCGCCTGGACGTAGTGCTCGCCTTTGCGCAGATTGACGTAGCCGTCAGATTTGGCTCCGTCAACGGTCCATTGGATTTCACTTACCTCGCCGCAGTCAACCAGCATCATCAGGACTTTGTCTTCGGATGTAGGGTTGGTCTTTGATAGTTGTATCCTCGGGAGGCCTGAGCCGGATTTTTCGGTCTTCAGAGTCAGGGATGACTTGCTGTTTTTGTCACCAGTGATGGTGATCGCATAGTCGCTCGCATCCTTCAGGAGAGGAATATGCACCTCTGGCGATGTCAGTCCGGTGATCGATTTTGTCTCGACATCGTTGCCTTCCGGCTTCCACTCGACTGTCCAGACGGAGGAAAGATCGTCTTTCCAGCTAAGAAGTATGTCGTGCTGGAAGGCACTGGGCTTGATGTCCGTTATGTCTCCACCTCGCTCTGTGACAGATAGTCTTACCACACCTTCAGCTGCGTCAAGCCTTATTGACGGAATCTCGGCCATGGTCTTCTTTCCGTTGGCGGCAAGGAACTTGGACGAGTTGTCGCTGTAGATTGATGTCATATTGCTCCCTCCGGGGAAGAAACAGTGTGCCGGGAGGTATTGCGGGGCGTAACCGTTCTTTGAGTTTGGATTGGAATAGAAAATCTTGTAATGCTCGTTTCCGCGTGCAATGTTCACACCGTTCCCGATCCAGCTGTTGTTCTCGTTCCTGACGTGGTAGACCAGAAGCCCCCAGTCGGCGCCTTGACCGTAGAAGTCGAGATATTCTTTCTTGTCCCACACGTTCTTTCCGGCTCCGCGGCATTCCAGCAGGAAATAGTCCCCGTTCGCCTCCGTCTTGACAAGGTAGCCTTTGCCTTCCGTGATGGCAGGAAGGGAATATTCACCGGTCGCCTCCAGCACTTCCGGCTCCATCCAGCCCATCATCCACCTTTCGAGGACGCTGAGCGCCGGTGGAGTGCGACTGCTGTTGTTGTAGCTTCCGTAGGACATCAGAGAGAGGCAGCCCGGAAGGTCGCAGTTAGTGTCATTGCCGTTTACGGTGTCATAGAGGTCCGGCCATCCGATGATGTGCCCGAACTCGTGGCAGAACGAACCGATGGCCGCAAAGGTGCTGTTCCCGGCCACGCCAGGCTCCAGTTCGGAACTGCAAGCGTAACCCGGGATGGTGACACCATCCAGCGAAAGATTACGGATCGTACTTCTGTGCGGCCAGATTCCGTTCGGGGCTCCGCTGCTTTCGGCTCCTCCTGAGTAGAACACGAATATGTCGTGGGCGACGCCGTTCTCGGCGAATAGGCTGAAATCCACATCTTTGTCGGCGAGACGGGCGACTTCGGCGACCATATCTTCGGGTCTCTCCTTGTACCATGCCCTGTCTTTTGAGAGCCTGTACGGCCCGGCAACGGTGAACTCAGGGCTGAACTGTTTGTTGGAATTGTCATAATAGTACTGCCAGACGCTTCCTGTGGCTCCTCCCTTTGTGTAGTTTTGGGAATTCAAAAGATTATTGAATGCGGAGTTGCTTCCTTCCGTGAACGGAAGGTCGGGAAATTCCGCCAGAAGCACCAGAATCTTCTTTTCTCCTGTCGGCTTCCACGAGGTTCCGCCCAGAAGCGGAGGAATGCAATCAGAAACCTCGCCTGAACGTGTCAGCGGTGAATATGCCCGTGTCGATTCAAGCAATCTTTTCTGCAGCGGGGTCAGAGTTGTTGGCTGAACACCTTTGCGCAGTGATTGACCAAGAATCTTTCGCTCTGATTCCGTAAGTCCGCTGACGGGTTTGGCCTTGACGGATGTAGGAACCAGAAGGCCATCGCTTCCAAGTCTTGCGAAAGCCCAGTCCCCGTCGGCGTCCACTGCCAAAGAATATCCTTCCTCTGTCGTGACATAGTGGTGGAACTCATCTCCGTGGACGCGGACATTGATTTTTGCCCCGTCTCCATTATTCACGGTGATAATGCCGGGACGGGCCGGACCGGCAAGGGCTAATGGCGCTGAAGCACCGGCTGACCAAATGGTTAGCAAACATAGAATGCGAGAGAGAGTTTCCCGAATCATTAGTCTCAAGTGTTAACTCCGTTAAATTTGACTGCAATTTCAGAAAATTCCACTAATTGTGCAATAGTTTGCGATGATTAATTATTCAATTATTGAATATTTCAACCGGGCGCCACAGAACATCCCTTGCCATGGATATGCGGTGGAATTTTCGCGCGTGAAGTCATCCCGCATAGGTCTTGTCCACGTTGTCTGTGTTTTAGCCTTTGATATTCAGAGAATTGTAAATTTTGATTGTCCGCTTGAAGTTGATAGGTGAAGGAAATCTCATAGTAACTTTGCACCGTGAAAAAGTGAAACTAAGATGACAAGATTTAGATTACTTGCGATTGCCATTGTGGCGATCCTTTGCGGAATCAACGCTGACGCGGCCAGACAGAACACTTCTGAGATCAGGGGTGCGGTGCGTGACAAGAACACAGGTGAGCCGCTTGGCTGGGCGACTGTAGCCCTGATGAAGGCTGACAGCACGTTGGTTTCTGGTACTACTTGTGATGATAAAGGAATATATTCCCTTCAGGCCGCCCCAGGCGAGTATATCCTTAAGGCTTTCCTTATCGGCTATACAGATTTCTGCAAGACCGTGACTGTCGTTGCCGGTCTTAATGAAATTGAACCGTTGAATATGTCGGAAGACACTCAGGTGCTTGCCGGCGCGACCGTCACCGAACGTGTCAAACTTGTCGAGAGGAAGATCGACAAACTGGTGATGAACGTCTCACAAAGTGCTTTCGCTCAGGGTAGCAACGCTCTTGAACTTATCAAGAAGGCTCCGGGCGTGATGATCGACAAGGACGGCAAGGTGACACTGAACGGCAAGCCTGTCCAGATTTGGATTGACGGACGTCCGTCCTATCTTGACGGGAAGGGGCTTGAGGCTCTGCTTAGATCGACTTCCGGCTCGTCCATCGAGAAGTTTGAGTTGATGGAGCACCCGTCCGCTAAATATGATGCGGAGGGACAGGGTGGAATCATCAACATCAAGACAAAGCGCAATCTAATGTCTGGCATGAACGGAGAGATCGGCACAGATGACGGAGGCATGTACTTCGGAAGCACCGACCGTTTCCTCATGCGCGAGAGTCTCAACGGCAACATCAGCTACAGGACAGCAAAGACGAACACTTTCGTGTCTGCGTACCAGGGCATTTATGACATGGACATCGACCTCGACATAGACAACAAACTGACGCAGGGCGGAGTCCCGTTTGAAATCCGTGCCAGATCGCTTCAGAGAGACCGTTTCAGCAACTGGCAGGTGCGTTTCGGCAATGACTGGTTCATCGACAAGAAGAACACACTGGGATTTATCGTGAACTTGCCGGGCTCCCGGAATGTCCAGAAATCCGACAGAGACAACAATGTCACCACCCAGACCCTTGGGGACAAGGAGATCGAGAGGGCGGAGTCCACGACTTGGAACGAGGACAAGAGCCGTCAGACCAACGGAAACCTTAACTTTACCCACATCTTTGACGAGGCGACCAATTCTGAGTTGACATTTAATATGGACTATTACCACAACGCCAACACGACAGCGAACGACCAGAAGACATTTACCCGTTCACTGGCCGCATCGGAATGGGTACCTTCCACAAGGCTTGTGGATTCGGACAACAAGGTGAACATCTGGTCAGCGAAGGCTGACTATGAGGCTACCGTGTTCAATTTCGCCAGACTGGAGGCCGGTGCGAAGTGGGCATTGTCCAAAACGGCCAACACGACATCCAGGACGGAGACCGGTCCGTCCGCCGTCAACACCGGCACAAGGTTCAAATACCGCGAGAACATCGGTGGCGCCTACTTCTCCCTTGCGGCTCAGTTCGGTCCAAAATGGTCTGCCAAGGCTGGATTGAGGGGTGAATATACCAACTCCCTCGGTGATTGGATCACAGCCGGAGACCAAAGCAAGCGCAGTTACTTCGACCTGTTCCCGACCGCTTTTGTCGGATTCAATCCGTCCGCGGCGCTTCGCTTCTCAGTTTCTTACACCAGAAGGATCCAGCGTCCAAGCTACAACACCCTCAATCCGGTTGAGTATTTTGTTGATGCGCACACCTACACGGTCGGAGATCCGGACCTGCGTCCGTCATATTCAGACGAGGCTTCCTTCATGGCTGGTTTCGGCCAGCACTTCTCGGTGTCCACATCCTTCAGCCATTCAAGCGGATTGTTCTCCCAGCTTCCTACTCTCAAAGAGAACGGAGACCAGCTGCTGACATGGGCTAATTTCGGCAGACAGAACATGCTTGCCCTTACCGCCAACATGACGGAACTGCCTCTTGCCAAGTGGCTTGTCTGGACGCTCAGCTGCACAGGGCTTTATTCGGACGCCCACACCGCCGGCCTGTCTGAGAACGAGACATTCACGCTGTCCTGCTATTCATGTTTCACATTCAACCTTCCGAAGGACTGGAAGGTTCAGCTGGACGGTTACTACCGCTCGCCGATGGCGTACGGCTACTTCAAACTGCATGACCTCTATTCTATGAATATAGGCGTGAAGAAGACAATGCTTGATGGCCGCCTTACCCTTTCCGTCAATCTGGATGATGTCCTGCGAAGCCTGAACACGAATTTGGATTGCCTTGGATTCGGCTCGGACACTGTCCTTGGAAATGTGGATAGTTCTTTCATCGGTCAAAAGTATTATTCCCAAATGCTTCATATAGGCCTGAGCTGGAGGTTCGGAAAAGCGCAGCAGACACGTTCACGCAAAGTGGGCAACATAGATGAGGCATCACGAATAGGAACCGGCAGCGGGCTGGGAGGAAAGTAGAAGACTTCACGGGATTCACGATATTCTGAAATATTCCCGGATTTTTTCTAACTTTGCGTTCGGGCAAAAGCCGGTTGGACCAGCCGGCGTGCAACCAACCGCCTGTGATGATTATGTTGAGAAAGTATCCTGCGATTATATTCATTGTCTGTGCTTTGATGGCCTTTTCGTGTGGTCGCGGCACCAGACTTCCTGAGGATTTGAGTCAGGCTGAGGGTCTTTTGGACTCCCAGCCTGACAGTGCTTTGGCCATACTTGATTCGACTGCATATTCAGAATCATCCAGCCGTTACCTTTATGCGTCGTATTGCCTTTTAAGGACTTGCGCTGAGTATAATGCGTACAAGCCTGGAATTGATGAGAGACTGATGAATGTCGGAGTCGATTATTTCCTGAAGTACGGTACTCATGACCGCAAGGCTTTGGCTTACTACCTTCGCGCTGTGGTCAGGCAGGACAACAAGTCCGGAAGTGAAGCGGAGTGGGCCAATGATCTGCTTCTTGCCACCAAGGAGATTAAAGGTTCTGACAGGCACATGCTTGCGGCTTTGATTAATTTGCGTTACGCGGTCGTCCTTAACGACCGGAAGTGGTACGACGCATCCTTGCCTTATATGGAGAAAGGGTTGGAGGAGGCCGAGAAGGCCGGTTCGCTTCCGTTGCAGGTGACAGCTCTGATCAATCTGTCGCACCGGTCGTTGTTCCTGGGAGACGAGGACAAGGACTATTCCGAGGCCATTGAATATGCTGACCGTGCGGTCGAGTTATCCAAAGGTCAGGATAATGATTATGCCAGGGCGTTGTACAATCTTGGTGCGTGCTACAGTCGTGACGGTCAGTTTGATAAGTCTCTAGAATGTGCCTCCGTTGCGGTACGCACTCAAGAAAAGCTGTTTAGGGAAGGCAAACGTAAATCCAGAGTGCGCTATGCCGTGCTTGCTGACGCTTTCCGTAAAATGGACATGCCGGATTCGGCTCTTTTCTATGCCGCCAAAGAGATGGAGGCTCCGGATCTGATAGCGAAGCTTTCCGGCTCTCAGCTCAGCTACATCGTGTATCGTGATCTGCTTGATGACAAAGAGAATGCTGTCAAGTATCTGACCATTCACAATGAGATCAAAAGCCAACTGGAAGCGTCTCAGCAGAACGATCAGATCATCGAGGATCGTGTCGAGGCTGAGAAAGCTGCCATCCGTTCGTCCAGAAGCCGGATCATCGGTACTTCGGTGGCTGTCGTGCTGTCGTTGTTCGTGGCTTTGTTCGTTATTGTCAAGGTGCTCAAGAGGAACATCAGGAATCGTGACGCTGCCATTGAGAGGAAGGACAACGAGATAGGGGAGAGCAGGACCCAACTTAAGGAAAGCGAGTCGGAGCGCAGCGAGCTTCGTTCCGTCCTGATGTTCAAGGACAAGCTGGTGATGTCGCTCCAGCAGAATCCGCGCTATCTGTCGGATGCTGAGTGGGGCAGGCTTGAGAAGATTCTGGACGATGTCTGCAACCGTTTTACGGAGAGGCTTCGGTCTTCGTTCCCTGGCCTGACCGGCGCTGAGCTTCGCATCGCGGTTCTTCTGCGTTTCGGCTTCACCGGCAAACAGATGGCCTCGATGATGGGAATATCCCCGACTTCTGTCACAAAAGGCAAGCAGCGCCTCAAGGCCCGTGTAGCCTCCGCCCTTCCTGAAGGTTCCACCATCGACGAGTTCATCGCCACGTTCTAATAAGAACATATCAAATTAGCCAAAGTTTTGGAATAGGTTGCGATCGAGGGCGGAAGTCTGATTTCTGATTTTTGCACGTTACCAAAAATCAGAAATCAGACTTCCGTCTTCGCTGGTGAATATCCCCGGTCACTAAGTCTCGCTAGTGAAGAGTTTCCGGTCACTGGGCTTGTCGAAGTGTCGCGCCCTTGTTTTACTTGTGAGATAGACCTCTCTTGAAGATTTACTTGTTTGGTTTCGGGTGTGAATAGCGGTGATTTGCCCCCGGATCGGTTCCTTAGATTGCTTTCGGGTGCGGAATGCTGTGATTTGCCCCCGGAACGTTTTCTTTACCTGCCGTTGCGATATTCGAGATCTCAAGATTTGTGACAATTGGATCTGTCGAAGAATCAAAGTTACCAGTTGTCCACTACTTTTGTTGTTATGTTTTTGAAAATTAGTGTATTACTATAATGTTATTGTCCTTGCTGCACTCATTGCCGCATACATTTTTCACTATAACTTTGCCGCTGTGATTCAGATAAGAATTAATAATTGATAATGTATGAAAAAGTTAGCGAAACTGTTTTTGGGCCTGTCCATCGCTGCCATAGGTGTGCTGTGGATTCTGAATGTCACCGGAGTGATAGGCTTTGACATTTTTTTCCGGGGATGGTGGACTCTCCTGATCATTCTTCCTTGTGTGTCGGGATTCATCGCCCGTCCTAATCTTGGAGCCTTTTGGGGTATTGCCTTGGGCACCGTGCTGCTTCTACAGGCTCAAGGGTACATCGACTGGTCGATGTTCTGGAAACTGTGCCTTGCCGTCATATTCATTATGTTCGGGATTGTATTGGTTTTCTCCAAGGATGGAGGCCATTGGCACGGGAGCAACAAGTATTCCCGTGGAGAGTGTGCGACTGTTTCCCGTGAGGGAAAGAATATCCTTATGATTTCCACTGCCTTCGGAGAGCAGAACCGTCGGCTTGACGCAGAGGAGTTTGAGGGAGCCGACATCGATGCGGCATTTGGCTCCCTCCGTCTTGATTTGCGTGAAGCCATATTCACAGATGATGTTCAGGTCAATGTCAAAGCAAGCTTTGCCGGAGTGGGAATATACGTTCCGAAGGATGTCAATGTCGAGGTTCGCTCCAGCTCTTTCTTCGGAGGTGTGGACAACCGGACAAAGGAGCATCTTTGTCAGCAGGCCGGCTCACACACCATATTCATCAATGCGGAGTGCTCTTTTGCTGGAGTGGAGGTCAGGTAATTGGCGAAGAGTCCTATCTTAATCCCTCGCAGGTGGCCTTGATGACCTCCGCCACTTCCTCCCGGTTGTCGATGTTGACCTGATACATCGCCTTGGCTCCCTCGTAAGGAATCGCCTCCGGCATCCCGAACCCCTCGTTGGTCTTGGTCTTCTTGACCAGAACCCGGTTGTCGTAGATTCCACCGAAATATTTCCCCTGCCAGTAAAGCAGAAACTCTCCCATCATCGGCTTGGTGAATATCCCCTCAAGCAGTCCCATCTGCTCCACCGCGAAATCCCTGTAGTCCTTGCTTGTCATATTGCTTTTGTCTTTATTCTACAGAAACTTTCCATGAGTCGATGGTGCGGGTTTGGGTGGAGATGTTTATGCCGACCTTGACGAGTTTTCTTTCGGTCGCTGAGCCCGTCGAAGCGTTACGGTCGGTCGCTTCGGTAGGTTCAGCGAACGATTGGGTGATTGATGTGACTTTTGGGGTTTCCAAGCCCTCAAATCTGTACGGGATAAGGTATCCTTTTTCGTCAATCTGTCTGAGAGCTTCCTCTGCGGAGCCGTCCACCTTGAACTCAAAGACATAGATTCTGTCCTTGGTCCGGCACACTGCGTCCGCCCGGCCGATGGCGGACTTGACCTCGGCTTGGGTGTAGTAACCAAGCAGGGAGAAGATCAGGTAGATGATCGTCTGGAAATGCTTCTCGGACTTGTTCTCCAGATCGTACGGGATTCCGGCAAGGAAAGATTGCATCCGCTCCAGGGCACCATCGATGTCGTTGTTTTTCAATGCCCTGTTGAACTGGAGCACGAAGGAGGCGCTCATTCCCTCCGAACCTCTGTAACTGTTCAGAAGTCCCTTGAGGAATCCTTCCCTGACCTCCCGGTTCGGGTAGCCCAAAGTGTAGGATTCGTCTTCTGCGCTGTACCCTTTGATTGTCAGGTATCCTGTCTGATAGAGTAGCGGCAGGATGCTGTCGGAAAACTCCGGAGAGACATCAAAGTCGCTTCTTGCGATTTCGTTCATTCTGTCCAGAAGATTTTCGG
>ERZ808246.1557-NODE-1557-length-16405-cov-4.132294_pt1 | contig 16405 bp, 20 predicted proteins | sample MGYA00521083_ERZ808246 | MGnify/ENA primary metagenome ERZ808246 (study PRJEB31516, sample SAMN03275577) | gut metagenome | biome: mammalia-associated habitat; material: feces | host: Papio cynocephalus | place: Kenya | collected 2012-07-07 ...
ACGCTTTTTCTGTCGTTTCTTCTTTCCTTCCCTTAAACTGTCAAATAACGGCGATATAAACTAGCAGTAATACTGCCTAACATTCTTTTTGTTTTTATTCCCTTGTTTTCAAAGGGTGAGATAGAATATATAGCTGTGAAGAAATATTGTCAATAGTAAAATTTAAAAAAAGATGAAAATTATTAATTTTTTTCGGAAAAACATAAAAAAAAAGCAGACGCTTTCAGCTTACATTGTCCATATATGGCGGAAACTCTACAGAACTAGCAAGTGGGTAAAAATCGAATCAAAAAGAACATTTTTTACAGGTAAACAGTCTATTTACCCTAGGCAAACAATATATTTACCTGTGGTAAATAGACTATTTTCCTAAGGTAAATAAGCTATTTGCCAATGGAAAATAACGTATTTACTCAAGGAAAATTTTTTTTATTTAGCCCAAATTTTTCTAAAACTCGAAACTTGGGCTATTTCGCTTCTTAGTTTTCCTCGTAATCAAGATTCTCTTCTGGAACTTCTTCGGCTGGCAAATCAGCCTCTTCGTATTCGCCGCCATCATAATCATCATCAGCAGGAAGAACAACCATCTGGGATTGTACTGCGCTCTGAATTTCTTCTTCTGTTATTGCATCAACCAAATCCTTTGCCTGCGCTCTTGTAAAGTACAAAAGATTTCCGCCGTATTCAATTTGAGTGTCGCCTTTTCTTTGGTTTGACTTTGTAGAAGGAATTTTTATGCAGAAATACGGAGACTTTCCAACAAAAACGTATCCCATGGAAATTTTTGGATCGGCATAAGAAGAATACTGAAAAGGTCCCCACTCAATTTTCGCGCGGGCATATTCATAAGTCGCCTTGTATTTTTTCTGACTGCGGTCAAGTTTTTTTTCTTCAAAATCCTTTAAATATGCATTGTAAGAAGTGATAACGGCCTTGCGAGCATCCTTGTCTAAAAGAAGGCGTTCCTTGTTCGGCATATTTTTATAAACAATTCCGGCGGTTCCGTTCTTTGGAAAAAGCATAACAGAAAAATCTTTTGCCTCAAGTTCATTAACAAGAATTTTTCTTAGTCTGAAAGTTCCAGAACCAAGTTCAACAGGATCAAATTTTCCAAGTTTTACAGTTTCGATTTCCTGCTTTACTTTTGGAGTTCTTGCGGCAAATGACAACGCGGCCATTGTTCCAACCATTATAAACAAAATTTTCTTTTTCATATTTTCCTCTATAAATAAATATTAATTAAGTTCTTCCATTCCGTTCAGAAGATTCTTTAAAGCACAAAGTTCGTCTTTTGTGAAAGTCACGCCTTTTCCCATTTTAACATGCTCGGAATCCCAAGAACGTATATCATATTTTGCAGGACGCCCGCCCCAAGACACAAAATTCAACTCAAGATTCCAGCCAGATTTTGATGTAGAAAGAACACCAATGTTTTTCTGTATATCCGGCGGAGTAAAACTTTCAGACATTGCCATAAAATCCTCCGATAAAGTATGTGCCGCACTTTTTATAGAAACAACCGCTCGCAATCCAAAAAGTTACAGGCGTTTTTATTCTCTTATATTAATGCCGTTTGCCTTTTTTGTCATCAGTAAATTCTGCTCTAAAACAAAACGTATTACGTCTTTTGCGCAGTCTGTTTATTGCCGAAATACAATTAGTATTATATATTGATAGTAAGCAAAATCGCTTTTATGAAAACTGAAATTCAAAAGGCAAACAAAGCTTTTCGTTTTTTTACTTTATGGAGGAAAAATGATTAAAAGTAAACTTGTATTGGCAGCATTTGCAGCCATGTCGCTTGCGCTGATCTCATGCGGTTCATCGCCAAAAGAAGAGCCAGAGATTCAAGAAGAGAATGTTTCTGAAGCCCCAGCAGAAGAATCTCAAGACCAAGAGCAGATTTCAGAAGACAATTCAGAATCAAACGAAGCAACACTCAGCAAAATTGAGTCTTCAAGGCAAGACGCAATAAATGCCGGCGCGCAAGACGCAGCTCCAGACGCATTTAACGCAGCAGAAGAAGAATACAATTCTGTAAAAGCCGCAATGGAACAAGGAGAAGATGTTTCTGCAAGACTAAAAGATCTTCTTGCACGCTATCAGGCTTTAAAGGCTTATGCAGACGCAGTTGCAAAGAAAGCAAAGATTGATGAAAACGGATTTGCCTCTTATGCGCAGAATGTATACAACGACGGCTCTTCTATTATCAGCGAGCTTGCATCTTCAAAAGACTACGGAAGCGACTGGAACAAAAAAGCAGTTTCCGCAGATGCAAAAATGACTTTTGTTCTTAAAGCAGCTTACAAATCGCTTGCACAGGCTGAACGCACAGAAGCTTTTAAAGCAAAGAAAAATGCAGACAGCATAAAATGCTCTGTTTCAAGAAAAGCTGACTACGACAAATTTGTTGCAAACTTCAAGTCTGGCGATCAAAATTACGTTACAGGAAATCCAGAAGGCGCGCTTGCAAACTACACAAAGGCAAAAGAAGGTTTCGCATCTCTTTACACACAAGTTTCCGAAGCAAGGGCACAGGCTCAGGCGGCAATCGAAGAAGCAAAGAAACGTGTTGCGGAAAGCGAAACAAATGCTCAGTGGGCAGATAAGGAAAAACCTCTTGGAGACGAGCCGGTAGAAGGAATCGAGGAAGCAGACACACAGCTTCTTGAAGCAGATGATTTTACAAAGGCAGAAAACTCAGAAGTTGAAATCGAAGAAACTATCGAAGAATCTGCACAGGAGGCTGAATAATGAAAAAATTAGTTGCTTGCACAATCGCAGCTGTTCTGGGACTTTCAGTTTTTGCAGCCAGCTATACAAACAACACTTACCAGAAACTTGCAAAAGAATACACACAGAAAGCAGAAAGAGCTTTGGATGCAGGAGAATATGTTCTTGCTGAAGAATACGCTGCAAAAGCAAAAGAAAACGCAGAGCTTTCTGACACTTACATAAGCCACATGCTTTCAAAGGAAAGTGCAGAAAAAGACCTTAATCTTGCAAGAAACAGGCTCGCATATGTTGAAAGCATCAACGGAAAAGAAAATTTCCCGATTGCTTATGACTCAGCATCAAAATCTCTTGCACAGGCAGAAGACGCATTTGCAAAAGAAGAATGGGACGCAGCTTCAAGCTATTCAAAGCAGGTTCTTGACGCTTTAGCAGAAATAAAAGAAGTTACACCGCTTCCAAAATATTATGTTGTAAAACCTTGGGAGTCAGACAAAGACTGCTTCTGGAATATTTCTGGAAGACCTTATGTTTACAACAACCCTTACTTGTGGGAAAACCTTTACGAAGCGAACAAGAATTCCCTTCCAGACCCAAAGAACCCAAATTTGATTCGTCCGGGAATGAAAATGGAAATTCCTTCAATTTCTGGAGAATACCGCGACGGAGTTTACAGCCCGGACAAAGACTACGAGCCTTTCCAGAAGCGCTAAAAATTCCTAGCTAAATACAGGGCAGCTGCTGAAGCCATCAAAGCATGGCAATATTCGGGGCTGCCCATTTTTTTTATAACTTCAGACTTTTGAATTTCCATGTAGTTTACATATTCATCAGAATCCAAATCCTGCCTGCCGGAAAACTCCAAGCCTTCAGCAAGAAAAATATGCACGTGGTTTGCAAACAAAGCTGGATTAGGATTCATCGAGCCAAGGAAAGTCATTTTTTTTGCAGTTGCACCGGTTTCTTCCAAAAGTTCGCGTTTTGCAGCTTCAAGCGGAACTTCGCCCTTGTCTATTACGCCGCCTGGAAATTCAACGCTCAAAGACTTTTCTCCGTGCCGCCATTGCCTTACCATAAGAAAATTTTCCCCGTCATCTGGAATTACAATCACCCAGTCAGGTGCCTCATTCACAATGTAAACTCCTTCTGTTCCATCGGGGCTTGCGCTAGTCCGTTCAGTAACAGTAAAAACGGGAGTTTTAAAAACTTCCTTGCGAGATTTTTCGTGCCATATAAGTTTTTTATCGTCCATGCGTTTTATACTAAAATTATTCTGAAACTTTAGCAAGAAAGATGTCATTATAAAAAATTGCAAATTTCAAAAAACGGATTTATAATTTAATTATCAAAAAATAACATTTAAAACAGGAGGCGCATTATGGCAATCATCGCAATTTCAAGACAGGTGGCAGCTCTTGGAGACGAAATAGCTGCGGCGGCAGCAAAAAAACTTGGCTACACATTTATAACTCGCAAGCAGATAGAAAACCGCATTGTAGAACTGGGATTTCCAAAGGAAAAGCTTCAAAAATATGATGAAATAAAACCGGGATTTTTCGCAAGCCTCGCAAAAGGACGCGATGAATACTTGAACTATTTGCAGTATGCGGTTCTGGAAGCGGCAAGCAAAGGAAACTGCATTTTAATAGGACGCGGTTCATTTGTAATACTTGAAGACGTTCCAAACTTGATTTCACTGCGGTTCGTGGCAAAAGAATCTGTAAGAGCCAAGCGCCTTGAAAAAGAATTCAACTGGACAGAAAAGCAGGCAATGGCAAGAATAAATGAAAGCGCGGCAAACAGAAAAGGATTCCACAAAAGCTTCTTTAATGTAGACAATGAAGACGCAAGCCACTATATGCTCACAATAAACACAGGAATTCTTGAACCTGAAGAAGTCGTAAAGCAGATTGTAAACTTTGTAAAATATTTTTCAGATCCGGAAAAAGAAGCTCTAGGCAAAAAACGCATTGAAAACATGCTCAAAGCTCAAGACCTGACAAACAAGCTTCTCTTTGAATACAAGCTGAATATAAATTTCCTGCGCGCAGTTATTGATGACGAGGGAACCTCTATAACATTGCAAGGCGTGGCAGATTCTCAGGCTGTGGTAGACAGAGCTGTTACTCTTGCCGCAAAGATTCTCCCAAGCTGTACAATAAAGTCAGCAGTAAACATTGTTCAGGACTTTAAAGGCTGCTAGGTAAAAACAGTTTACGAGAAAGAAGAGCCTTTCGCTGCTTTGGCGAAAGGCTCTTCTTTTTTGTGTTTTTATTCAACAGTAACAGACTTTGCAAGGTTGCGCGGTTTGTCTGGGTCGTTTCCCCTGTGGACTGCGCAATAGTAAGCAAAAAGCTGCGCCGGAATTATTGCAAGCATCGGTTCAAAGAAACTTTCCGTAGAAGGAATTTTTACAATCTCATCTGCGGAAGAATCAAACGCCCCGGAATCATCCTGCGTAATAACAAAAGTAGAAGCTCCGCGGCTCTTAACTTCAATAATATTGCTTGCAAGCTTTTCGTAAAGCTCAGGAACCGTGGCTGTCGCAACAACAAGAGTATCCGTGTCTATAAGCGCAATCGGTCCGTGCTTAAGCTCACCTGCCGCAAAAGCCTCGCTGTGCATATAGCTTACTTCCTTAAGCTTAAGAGCGCACTCAAGACTTGTCGCGCTGTCGTACTGGCGGCCAATAAAGAACACCTTCTGTTTATTGTAGTTCTTGGAAACAAATCTCTGGATAGAAGCCTTGTCTTCAAGAATCTGCTGAACTTTCTCCGGAATAGAATTCAGTTCGCAAAGATATTTTTTATAATCAGAAGCGTAAATTGTTCCCTTTATAAAGGCAGCTTTCAAGGCAAGCATAGAAAGGCACATAAGCTGAGTTGTGTACGCCTTAGTAGAAGCGACCGCAATTTCAGGACCTGCCCAAGTATAGACAACGTCGTCAGCTTCGCGGCTTACAGTTGAACCCACACAGTTTGTAATCGCCGTAACGTGAACACCATTTTGCTTGGCAAGGCGCAATGCAGCCAAAGTGTCGGCAGTTTCCCCGGACTGGCTTATTACAATAAAAATATCATCCTTGCACAAAATAGGATTTCTATAGCGGAATTCGCTTGCAACATCAACTACAACAGGAACGCGTGCAAGCTGCTCAAAAACATACTTTGCCACAACTCCGGCATGATATGCAGTTCCGCAGGCGACAATCACAATGCGCTTAGCTTCCTTCCATTTTTCATCAAAGCAAAGCTCATCGAATTTTATGTCAACAGGAACTCCGCCTTCAAAAACAAGACGCGGTCTCATTGTGTCTGTAAGAACTTTTGGCTGCTCGTGGATTTCTTTAAGCATAAAATGCTCATATCCGCCTTTTTCCGCGGAAGAAATATCCCAGTCAACATGGAACGGCTGCTTTATTATGCGGTTTCCGTCTTCATCAAAAAGATCAACGTGGTCTTTGTAAAGCACAGCAATTTCTTTTTGGTCAAGGAAGTAGACATCGCGGGTGTACTCAAGAACAGCAGGAACATCGCTTGCAATAAAGTTTTCACCTTTGCCAAGGCCTACAATGAGCGGGCATTCCTTTCTTGCGGCAATGATTCTGTCCGGAAAGTCCTTGCACAAAACTCCAAGAGCATAGCTGCCTTCCAAGCGGTTTACAGCCGCCTTTACAGCTTCAAAAATATCAAGAGAATCTTCATAGTAATAGTTTATAAGATGAGCAATGACTTCTGTGTCTGTGTCACTCTTAAAAACAACGCCTTCGCTCTGAAGCCACGCCTTGAGCTTTGCAAAGTTCTCGATAATCCCGTTGTGAACAACAGCGATTGTTCCGCTTTCGTTAAGATGCGGATGGGCGTTTATGTCGCTAGGCTCGCCGTGGGTCGCCCATCTTGTATGCCCGATTCCAAGAGAACCTTCGATAGTTTCCTTCGCGATTTTTTCTTCAAGAGCTTTAAGCGCGCCTTTTACCTTGCGCACCAAAATGTCCTGGCCGTTAAACACTGCGATTCCCGCGCTGTCATATCCGCGGTACTCAAGTTTTTTAAGCGCATTCACCAAAACCGGTGTAGCATTTTTATTGCCGATATATCCTACAATTCCACACATGGCATTATTCTAGCGATTTTTCTGCCTTTTGAACAGAACACACTTCATAAAAACAAAATAAAATCTAACAATAACAAATAAATTCAGGAAAATTTTATTTTTGTCTGGAATATTTGATTTTCTTCTGGAATTTGTTAAAAAACTTAAGGAATATTGTATTTTCCACCTGGAATTCGTCAAAAAACTCAAGAATATGGAATTTTCCTGAAGAATATGCATAAAAACTCTGGAATATCTTCTATTCTTCAATATTTATACAAAACCTTCAGGAATATACAATATTCTTGAAAAATATCATTCATTCCTGCATATTTATGCAAATTTAACATTCCATCGAAAGTTCCACTAGGAAAAAAAACGCGCAATGCACTATAATGACACAAGGTTTTGTTCAAATGAAAAGTCTTTTGGGATTCGCCGCAGTTTTAATATCTTCCGCAGGAATTTTTGCCGCCACATTGACGGATGCGCAGGACAGGCTTGCTGCCATTGAAGAATTTAAAAGCGGAATCCTAAGCTCAAGCCCGAACGGATTTTTTTCTGACGAGGAAATGGATGCTCTTAACCTTCTTTATCAGGTTCTTGAAGAAGATGAATACACCGTAAATTCGCTTAACGGCGAAATGGAATTTTCCATAGGAGAATACAGCCTTGTAGAAACGAAATGGCCCACAGAAATCCAATGGCTTTTCTTAGACGGAAAAATAAGCTACGAGCGCAGCGTGGACATCATGTATTCTGATGCAATGGAAAAAAAATACGTTCCAGAGCCTGAAATGACTGAATACCAGCGGCGCGACTATGAATATTACATAAACGACTACGAAAACAGAATCCGTTCCGGGGAAAAATTCTTCTATGCGGAACTTACATTTAAACTTACGCACTGGCAGGGAGCAAGCGAATACAGATTTGAGCCGGTCGCTTTAAAAATCTACAAGAATTCAAAACGCCCGCGAGCAATAATTACAATCGATGAAGCTCAAAACAAGGACTTTTTTACATTTGCGGAAGAAAAGGAATTCAGAACAGAAAAGCAGATTGAAAAAAACAACGCGCGCATAAAAAAACTTCTTAAGGATGAAAGCAAAAATTCTTCCACGGAAAAAGCAAAGAAAAAAGACATAATATTCACCGAACAAAAAGGAAGGCGGACATTTTACGTAAGCGCGGAAACTTCCACAGACAACATCGATTTTTCAAGCACGGACTTTACTTCGTACAAGCTCGACAATATGTACGGAACTCTTACGCTCGGCCTTGGAAAATTTATCTTTGCAGGAATTTCAGCCGGAATAGACTTGACTTCGCTCAACGATGATGTTCCTGTCTATTCTTTCGGCGGAATTCTTGGAATAAACTTAAACCTTGGAACTCACCTGCGGCCTTACGGTCAGACTTCCATTTACGCGCGCACAGATGACCACGTTGTTTTTAAAACCGGAGCCGGCATAGACTTTAAACTTGGAAAATTCATGCTGAATCTTGAGTATAATTACAACTGGAGCAACAATGTAAACACTTCTGTAAAAGACGAGGAAACAGAAAAGTTCGGTTCATACACAGCAGGAATTGGACTTACTTGGTAAAGTTTCCATTGTGAAGGCACAAGTCGTTTATCGGGCATTCCGCGCATTTAGGATTCCGCGCCGTGCAAATATAACGTCCGTGCAATATAAGCCAGTGATGGGCGTGCATCATAAATTCAGCTGGAATGCGCTCAAGCAAGGAGCGTTCAACTTCAAGTGGAGTTGAGCCTTTGGCAAGTCCAATCTTGGGGCAGATTCTAAGAAGATGTGTGTCCACAGGCATTGTGGGCTTGTTGTAGACAACATTTAGAATAACATTCGCAGTTTTTCTTCCAACGCCCGGCAAAGATTCCAAGTCTTCCCTGTTGTCTGGAATTTGCGAATTGAATTTTTCTACAAGCATTTTGCTCAAGCCCACAACATGTTTTGCCTTGTTCTTGTAAAGCCCGATTGACTTTATAAAGCCCCTTATTTTTTCTTCACCAAGAGCAAGCATAAGTTCCGGCGTATAGGCAACTTTATAAAGCGGTTCGGTTGCTTTGTTCACGGCTTTGTCTGTAGTCTGCGCAGAAAGAACAACGCTAACCAAAAGGCAAAAAGCATTAGGAGCAACAAGCTCAGTTTCTGGAGACGGATTCAGTTTTTGAAACCGCAGAAAGACCTGTGAAATCTGCTGCGGAGTTAAAAGTTTCAAGCTAGAACTCTTTCTTTAGGAGAGCGGCTTTGTCTGTCTGTTCCCACGGAAACTCTGAATTTCCAAAGTGACCGTAAGAAGCTGTCTTGGAATAAATAGGACGCTTAAGGTTGAGTGTCTTTGTTATTCCGGCCGGAGTGCAGTCAAACACTTTTTTTACAGCGTCCGCAATCTGAAAGTCAGGAACAATTCCAGTTCCAAAAGTTTCAACCAAAACAGAAACAGGGAACGGAACTCCAATTGCATAAGCAAGCTGAACTTCGCAACGTTCCGCCAAACCAGCGGCAACAATGTTCTTGGCAATGTAGCGCGCCATGTATGCTCCAGAGCGGTCAACCTTGCTAGGGTCTTTTCCACTGAAAGCTCCGCCTCCGTGTCGTCCCATTCCGCCGTAAGTGTCAACAATTATTTTTCTGCCTGTAAGTCCAGTGTCTCCAACAGGACCGCCGATTACAAACTGGCCTGTAGGATTTATAAAATACTTTGTTTTGGAATCCAAAAGCCCTGCTGGCTCAAGAACTGGCTTTATTATTTTTTCCGTTACCGTAGATTTTATTTCATCATAGCTGATTCCCGCATCGTGCTGCTGACTTATAACAACAGTATCGATTCTTACAGGACGATGGCCTTCATATTCAATTGTAACCTGGCTCTTTGAATCCGGGCGCATCCATTTGACTTCGCCGCTTTTTCTTAGCTCTGCGGATTTTCTCATAAGCTTATGGGCAAACATAATCGGAGCAGGCATAAGTTCCGCTGTTTCCTTGCAGGCAAAACCGAACATCATTCCCTGATCTCCTGCGCCCTGCTGTCCTTTGTATTCATCAAGGCCTTTTCCTACAACTCCCTGATTTATATCCGATGACTGGGAATGAATCATATTAAGAACAGCCATGGAATTGCAGTCCAAGCCATAGTCCGGATTTGTGTAGCCAATTCTTTGAACAACATCATGCGCAACTTTCTGAACATCAACCTGGGCATTTGTAGAAAGCTCGCCACCTACAAGAATAAGAGCCTGGGAAGCAAAAGTTTCGCAAGCAACATGGCTTTCTGGATCCTGACGTAGACATTCATCAAGAATACCATCTGAAATCTGGTCGCAAACTTTATCCGGGTGTCCTTCCCCCACGGATTCCGAAGTAAATAAATAGTGATTTTTTGATAAGACAGCGCTCATTTTTAGAGCCTCCTGTTTAGCAAGTTTCAGTTCCACAAGAAAACTGTTCCGCCTGCAATTTGGATAAATCAGCGGATAATTTGTTCACAACAATATAATCAAAAGCAAAAAAACAAGCAAGTAATTCTTTTGCGCTTTAAACTTCTAAATGCTATCAGCGCAATTACTACAGCAATAAAGTGCCAATTAGTACGCTAATGTTGTTTTTTTTATATCTTGAATTTCGAGTGTTGGAAAAATTTATAATATTGATTTTTTAACTATGAGAAATACTATCAAAACAGACCTGAAAAAAAACCTGCTTTATAATAAAGCAGGTTATAAAACAAAGACATTTTCTTTTGATTGTTAGCAATCTAGCCGACTGGCGGTAAATGTCAAACCCTTATGGAACTGATAAGGCACTGCTTGTCGGCACAACACCTTACTTCACCGCTCATGCAAACACACTTGTTGTCTACACTTCTAATATAGCAATAAAGTAATCAAAAATCAACAAAAAAATCATGCCACACTATTTTATTCCTTTATAATTTTTCCATCTTTTATGTATATTAAATTTCCATTGATATAGTTTCCAACAAACTCTTTATTATCAAGAATAATCATATTATAATAAAGTCCATTCTTCACAGCTGTATATGTCAAATTATTATTGTAAAACTTTAAGTCAATTATGAAATCATAAATCTCCGTTTGAAAATCACCTATATGTAAAATTGCATCTTTAAAATATTCAGTTGATGTTATATATGCAAAGGAAGCTCCATCTTCTGAAAAAGCAATATCATTTATAGATTCATAAGGTCCGTATTGATTTTGATTACAAATAAAATAATATTGACCACTTTTCTTTATTACATAAGCTATTTTTTTCCATTTGGTGAAAAAGTTATCTGATAACAATATTCATAAGGACCGGCTTTCTCATTTCCAACGCTTAAATAAAATTTTGCATCCGGAGATGAATCATGTGAATAAGAAAAAGCAATTATATTTTTATCTGGAGAACTTGCAACATCTCCCACTTGAGCAAACGGACCATATTTTTTGCTCCCGAAATAAATATAATAAATATAATTTCCCTCTTGACTTGTGCAAACACTGTAAAGAAGTTTGTCATTTACAAAATCAATATCCGATATTAATAGTCCTTCTGAAACTTTATCTTTATTAACCCACAAAGTTTCATTTCTGTTATTTTTATTATGACTATGAGCTTCATAAGCTAATTTTTTTCCATCAGAAGAAAAATTTCCAATATACAAACTATCAAAAGGACCTGCTAATAAACCATCTTTAGTATATACATATTCTTTTTTGTTCTTTTCAACTCTATATGCATAAGCTTTTTCTTGTTGATATTTACAGTCAGTCACATCATCAAATGGTCCGTATTTATTTTGTTCAGTATATATATAAAATTTAGATTTTTCTTTTGCCACATAAGATATAATTTTATCATTTGAAACAAGGAAATACTTTAATTGTTCAAATGGACCTATTTCTTTATCTTTACATTTTAGATAAACCCCCTGCATCAGTTTCAAAAGCATAGCTCAATGTTTCTTTATCATCAGCAATAAAAAAGTTACTTATACTTTTATAATGCTCTAAACAAGCACCGTATAAATAAACAAGCTTCATTCTCAATTTTTGCAGTATATATTATTTTTTCAGAAGTAAATAACCAAGAGTCAATTGAATCATACGGACCAAAATTATTATTTCCAATTCTAACATAATATTTTTTTACTGCTGATATTAAGCCTTGTTTATCTTCGTAATAAAAGCATATCGGAATATTGTTTTGAATAATGCCAACATTATAAACACTTTTATCACATACCCCTATTTGCTCTTTAGCAAACAGGCTAAAAATCATACCCAAAAGTATAAATATAATAACTTTCTTTCTCATTTATTAGTCCTTGTCAAATAAAATCTACTTCACTTTTTCGTAATGTGTCCACATACGGATTATCTTTACTATTCCTTCGTATTTCACATTGTCAACTGTAACTTCCTCATTAAAAATTTCATAGACCAATCTATGCTGAATATTAATTCGCCTTGAATACAATCCTGATAAATTTCCAATAAGTTCTTCATAAGGCGGCTCAAGCGGATTTTTTCGTAAAATTTCAATTAAGTATTTTGCCTTGACATCAAGCTTTGCTGATTTTAGGTTCTTTATATCTTTTGCTGCTTGTCTGCCATATTTTATGAGATACATTTCTACCAATCAACTTCATCTTCAGAAAGACAATCTTTTAAAGGAGCATTTTTTCCCTTTATTAATGACTCTGCCATTCCCGGAACTGAATTCAAGTACATTGTTTCTTGAATAGCATTCCAGTCGTCCTCTCCTATAAGAACTGCGTTTTTTCCTTTTGAATTTGTAAGAGTCAAAGGCTGTGAATTGTCATTAACAAACGCCATTATTTTAAAGAGATTTTCCCTTGCTTTTGTCGCTGTAATTGCATTCATACAAACCTCCGTTTATGTACATTATAGCGTACATCGCAATAAAAAACAAAGTGCTTTTCTATTTTACTCTGAATTTCAATATATTTTCCCCCCCCTCCTCATAAATCGAAACGTTTTTATACATGCCCTTGATTACATTTGAAATATTATATAATATATGAATATGGCAAAGGAGCGAAAACAATGCATATATATGCGTTATTTTCTATCCGGCAACTGTTGTTTTTTATCAAATTGTTTTTATAATAAGGAGACATGAAATGTCACTGAAAAAGTCTTATTCCAAAGACAAGAAAACTTGTAACGTAACTTTTTCTGTTTCTCAGGAAGCAGCACACGGTGCAGAAAAAGTTTCAATCGCAGGAGACTTTAACAGCTGGAGCAGCACAGAAACTCCGTTGAAAAAAGGCAAAGACGGTTCTTTCTCTGTAAAAATCCCTCTTGAAGCTGGAAAAGAATATCAGTTCCGCTATCTTCTTGACGGAAAACACTGGGAAAACGACTGGGCGGCAGACAAGTACATTCCTGCTCCATTCTCCCACACAGACAATTCTGTTGTAATCTGCTAAGCTAGCTTAAAATCTTTTACTTTATACAAGCTGTCCAAGTGAAGAAAACTTCAAAGGGCAGCTTTTTTTATAAAATCTGTAAAAAAAGTGGAAATTCCAAAACAACCCATTATAATGTATAAAAGGAGATGCACATGGACTTAAAAGGAATCTACACAGCAGACACTCACCGCTATGATGACTTTCAATCTTTATATAATCGATGCGGAAAAAGCGGAATTCTCTTGCCCAAAGTAAGCCTAGGATTTTGGCACAACTTCGGCGGAAACGATTCTTATGAACGAAGCCGGAAAATTACACATTTTGCGTTTGACCATGGAATAAATCATTTTGACCTTGCAAATAACTACGGACCACCTTACGGCAGCGCAGAAGAAACAATGGGGCGTCTTATTGAAGATGACTTCCGTCCTTACCGCGACGAGCTTTTTATTTCAACAAAAGCTGGCTATGATATGTGGGAAGGTCCTTATGGCAACTGGGGCTCGCGCAAATATCTTACCGCAAGTCTTGACCAAAGTTTAAAGCGCATGAATCTTGACTATGTAGATTTATTTTACAGCCACCGCTACGATCCGAACACTCCTTTGGAAGAAACTTTGCAGGCAATGGTGGACATTGTAAAGCAAGGAAAAGCCCTTTATCTGGGTTTAAGCCGCTGGCCGCTTGAAGCATTAAAATTCGCCGACAACTATCTTCGAGAACGGGATGTTCCGCTTCTTATTTATCAGGGCAGGCTGAATCTTCTTGACCGTTCACCTCAAGAGGAAGGCATTCTTGACTACTGCGCAGAGCATGGAATTGGATTTATTTCATTTTCTCCATTGGCGCAAGGCTTGCTTACAGACCGATACCTTAACGGAATTCCTTCTGACAGCAGAATGGCAAAAGAGCATTTTCTAAAAAGCAAAGACTTGACTCCAGAACTTCTGGAAAAACTAAAGTCATGGAACGCACAGGCAGGCAAACGCAACGAAACTCTTGCAGAAATGGCGTTGTCCTGGATTCTTAACCAGAAAGGCGTTACAAGCGTGCTGGTTGGCGCAAGTTCCGCAGAGCAGCTTGAAAAAAACATGAAATGTGTTCACGCTGAACCGTTCAGCAGTGAAATATAGAAAGTGAAATCAAACACAGGAGAATTTTATGAACATTAAGAAATTTTCATTTGCATTTTTGCCGGCGCTGATTCTTGCCCTTGCGTCTTGCATGAACATGAGCGGCTCAAATAGCAAAGAAGGCGCAATCCGCATAACAGTTCCGGGAGGAGAACGCGGACTTTACAGTTTTTCCAAGGACAATGCCGCATCTTACAAAGTAAGCATAATTCTTGACGGAGAAACTGTCGACTCGCAGACCGCAGAATTGGGGGGTAATTACATTTGATGAACTTGAGCCTGCCACATACACGGTAAAAGCCGAAGCATTTGATTCAGACGGAATACGCATAGGAAGCGGAAGCACAGAAGTAAAAGTTATAGCCGGAGAAACAGCAGAAAAAACAATTTTGATGATACTGGACAGCAACAGAGATGTAATTAATTATCAAAAATATTATTTATGGGATGTTTATAATTCTAAATATTATTACAATCGATTTGACTCTATAACAAGTGATCTAACTATAAATAACATTGATTCCGTTACCTCAAACAAACCTGGAAATTCGACTATACTAGGATTTGCAGAATCTTTTTATGCATATTATAACTATTATATAGAAAACGCTGATAGCCAATTCAATAGAACAAATTTTATCTACTATAAGGGGAAAGGCTCAGGACCTTATAACATTCAATTTAGTAGCACATCCGTAAAAGACCCTTTGTATTTTGATGATAGCACAGATTCTCTATGGATAGGCGGATATGATTCTTCTAGTGGCGAACTAAAACTTTTACAAATAACAGAACCTTCAACAAACTTTATTTCTAGAATTTCATCAGTGACTTCTTTATATTCCACACAATTTTCTGTTTCCGGGGCAACTTATACAGCTTTTGCAATTCAGGGCAGCGATATTTATTTTGCATACACAAAAAACGGCTCATCGTACCTTCAGCGTGGAACAATCACGAATATCGATGATTCAAATTTTTTTATAGATATAATAGGAGCAGCACAGTCCACAGAGCAAATGGGCGTTGCAGGCACAATCAACGACATAGCCATTTTGTACGATGGTTATGTTTATGCGTTGGTTTCAAATGTAGGAAATTCCGCAACAGGTTCTGATGACACTTTCTATAATTTTCATGACTGTAAAGTTTACAGCCGTGGCGCGCTTTTAAAGATTGCAGGTACAGATTATGGGTTTGAAGTAGAAGACATTTTGGGCTGGACAAATTCCATGAGAACAATAAATTCCGTTGGAAATCCTCAAAACGCAGCAGGAAGCCCAATAGGTTCTCTTGAAGCATACATTCCAAAACTTAAAGAAAACAACCAAAAATTTTACGGTCCGCGCAGATTCGTAGCCATAAAACCAAAAGAACTTGCAATTGCAGACTGCGGCGCAAACTTTGTTCTTCCAAACAAAACCACAGGCAAATCAGGAAAACTTTTTGCACATAACAGAGTTGTAAATGTAAACCTTTATAATTTCGCAATCGATTCCATCGTGGATTTAGAGAACATAAAATTCAGAAATGTATGCCTAAGCGGAAACTCAATGTATATATCAGCAGATTACTGCACTGATACGAATGTTGCTGAGGAATAAATAATTTCATTACGATGATTGCAAGCACATGTCAACACTCCTGTTCTGTGCTTGCAAGGCCCCCTTGCGTGTACATGTCAGCACCCCTTGCAAAACAACAAATAGATTGCCGTATCAAGTACGGCAATGACAGTTAGACTTATTAGACATATCCATGACAAGTTGTTTTAGATCGTTCATTTTTTGCATGACGGATTCAACTTTCCTATCTGTGCAAAATCTTATACATTGGAGTTTGGCCGGGACAAAGTTCCAGAATGTTTTTTTCGCAGGCAAGAACTTCCGAAGGCTCGTGGGTTACGTGCAGAAGCGTTGTTGTTCCTGTTTCTGCGACGGTTTCTAGTAAGTCTAGGATTTTTCCGCGGTAGTTTTCGTCCA